>Ga0172372_10000695_pt1 | contig 51550 bp, 47 predicted proteins | sample LakKiv5m_2_FD_114544 | JGI IMG/M metagenome (GOLD analysis project Ga0172372, IMG submission 114544) | Freshwater microbial communities from Kabuno Bay, South-Kivu, Congo - kab_092012_9.5m | ecosystem: Environmental > Aquatic > Freshwater > Lake | place: Democratic Republic of the Congo...
CATTAGCCAATACTTTATTGACAATAAGGTTCAGAATTGAAGGGTGGTCAACAATTATTTTCCATTTCAAAGTTCCACTACGTGAAGTACTCTTATATGTATACACCGGTTCTGGTCTACCCAGAAAAGATGTATTATTGAAATCCGCGGTTGTATCTTCGTTGAATGTCAGATCGTACGGTGGGAACCACATAATTCTACCTCCGTTAGGTCCCTTTTCACAGTCGGGTAGATCGGATACTCTAAATCCTGGACGGCTTCCTGTTCTCCACGCCAAATTCTCAATTGAGAACATGTATTTGGTAACTTGACCATCAATTATATTAGTGGAATCTTTACCTGTTGTAGGTGCAATGTTCAAATTGAAAGTCGAATCCAAGATTGAATATGCGGACTTTCTAATGTTACCTTCACTCTTTTGTAAGTCGTTGAAAGTGTAGTAAGGCGTGTCTTTAGTAAATGTTCTACAGTATTCGATACCAACATTTTCCTGTCCATCACTATACCTGATAACTTGTGAACCTTTGGTTATTTCTTTATAACCATCAAAGAAAACTTTAGATGTTTGGTCGATTGCATTTCCAACGTGAGCAAATCTAGCACCAGTATTGGGAACCGAATCAACAAGTCTCTGAGTATTGTCGAGAATTGAACCAGGTCGGAACGTATATTGTATGGATTCTGTAGATTGAAATGGTCCCGCAATAAGTGGAAAGTCTGGGTCTTCGATAGCGTAATCACCTCCTGGTTTTTGTCTTTTACCAGCGTTTGGAGCCCACTTAGGACTTACCCATGAAAAACCACCACTCAAATTACCATCATCTTCAAAAGCACGTCCCGCTAATCCAAATTGGAAATTTTGATCCGCACCCTCGAAGTCAATTGCTAAAATATCAGGACCATAAACAGGTGCTAAAACTTGTTGACCCAAAGAGTTTACAGGTATCTGACCTGGAGGTGATACTAAATAGGTTGGTTCCCTTTCAGGACTACCAACATAATATGTTCCGTTACTAGCATTTCGAGCAAAACCACCCAAAATAGCATTACCTAAGGCTGAAATGATACCAGTACCACCTGTATTATATTGTGGTCTGTATCTGTTTAAATCCAAGTTATAGGTTAGTTGAGCTCTTTGTCCAGCACCTGTAAAGTCCAAAAATAATTGTGATGGAGACTTAGGTCTCGGGCCTCGTAGTCCAAACAATCCCCCAACAATTCTACCCGCCAATCCTTGTTGTGAACGAACCAGTGATTGTGTAGAGTCAAAATCTCTTTGAATATTATCTTGATCAAAGTAATCCCCTGGAATAGGTGAGAATGGTAGTGTGAAACCAGCAATTCTCTGAACAATATCTTGACCTTGTGACAATATGGTCCCACCCCCTGAGGTAATTCTCCAATCTCTATCAATAATAGGTCTTCTGCCCGCCAAAACTTGTGACAAGTTAACGGGATCCTGTAGAGCATTTAGGATATTTACTCTACCAATAGTTTCTGATCTTACGTTCTGATCAACTCTTTGCTTAAAACTATATTTGGCTCTTTCTGCCGCGATTTGCATCATCCTCGAGTCATCAGACACTGGACCATTATCCCCAAAAGGATCCGCCTGTAAAAGGATGGCAAAAGGTGAGTATGATGATGGTTGGAAACTTGGTGGTTCCCAATAGGTCGCATTTCTTTGTACACGGATTATATCACCAATGTCATAATATCTAATGAAACCTAAAGGTGGTGTATATTCATTTTTGATATATTGTGCCTTCTGAAATGTTGCAGAATAAATCTGAAGGGCTTGGGTATACGGAGGATATGCCCCGTATGGACCTTGATTGGATAAATTTTGTGCCGTATTTATCAATCCATCTATGGTTAGTACATAACCACCGTCTGGACCGAATTCATTTTTTACACCCAACTGATTGACAAATGGGTTCGCATCGATTAACACATCAGGAGAATCTAGAACATTGAAATCATTTTGCAGTAAACTTCCTGTAGCGGGTTGTGATGTGGGGACAAACACACCCGGTTTGGTGTAAGGCTTTAAATTTCTAAGAAGTAATTTATCTCTTAGAAATTTGGTTGCGGCAAATGATAATGGACTTGGCATTCTCTTATCTTATTTCTATAAATAGAATATATTTGTTTTTTTATTTAGTAGCGAAGTTCGGAAGTGCGGAATATTGAGGTTGGCTCATAGCATTTTGTAGGGCGTTCTGATTGAGTTTTTGGAAGGTAGGATTTTGGAATAAATCGTAGGCCATTTGGTCTGTGATTGTAAATGTCTGTGGTGTACCCGCCGGAGTATTCAAAGTAACATTCACATTACCTTGGTATTTTATTTCTGAAAACTCCACTTTTGTGGCACTTGGCACAATTTTCACTTCGGGTTTAGTCAATTCACTATCTTCAAAAAAGAAATTTTTTGCCTTTTCACCAAGTACATTTAGCCCATCCATGGCCGCTTGAGCACCTTGCACAACTAAATTACCTGATGATACATAATTTTTTGCAATCTCAGCATAAGGAACGTTTCCAAATATTTGAGCAACATTCACAGCACCTTCTTCCAAATCGGTTATAGCACCAGTAATGACACTCGATAATTTAGAAAAACTTCCTTCACCACTTATAAGTTCGTTGAGACTACCTCCAAAATCTTCCAAGAACTTGTTTATGTTTTCTTGAGCACCCCTTTGGTTACCTAATGACTGATCCACACCAACTCTGATCCCTGAAATACCACCCCTAATAGCTTCTCTAACATCAGTAAATGCACGAGAGGCTGCGGTCGGTGCGGTGAAGGAAGCTAAGAATTGTTGTATTGTGGCATTCAATAGTTGTGATTCCGTAAGTTGTGCCGCAGCAAGTTCTTCAAGTGTTTTTGGTTGTTGAGATTCTTTTAGTGTTTCGATGTCCTTTGAGTCTATTTCAGATATCAATTTTTCATCTTTACCAATCTTGACTACAAATTCTCCTTTTTCCTTACTGAATGTGGCTACGTTCGCAATAAATTGTTTTGAGTCTTCATCAATACCGGCAACTCTGAAATCTTTGGCAATCATGTTCAGTTTCTGTTGTCCGATCGACATTTTCACCAACTCATTGTAGGCAATTCCAGTTTCTTTTTCAATTTCCCTAAGGTCTCGTTTAGCATTTGGAAATACTTTGAACTCTTTTGTTGTTTCATCAAAGTAGGTAAATTGTTCAGTCATTTTACCTACTTGACGGTTCAACTCTTCAACATCTTCAGATGCCAAATACATAAGTCTGAACGGATCCGCTAAGTCACCAACCGCAACTCCGAGTCTTTGGAATGTCGCAACAGCTTCTATGGCACTATCTGGATTGAAGACTCTCGCAGCGAAGTCGAATATTTGGTTCATATCTACACGAAGTCCTGCAGCGGTTGCCGCCATTCTAGCTAAACCTATAGCACCATTTTGGAATCCAAATTCATTTAGTCGTGACAAGTTTTGTTGTACTAAATTGAATACCGTTGTGGTGTTTACACCGACTCTTCGAGCCGCATCGACAGCCCCTTCTATATTATCACGAACAAAACCCGCAGAAATACCAGCATTTTCGAATGAAGCCACCATTTCTCCGACATTTTCCGCTGCGACTCCAACAGCTTTTGACGCAACAAATAAATCAGAAGTCTGTTCACCTAAAAGAATAATATTAGTTTGTAGTGCCTTGGTTACACCGAATTGTATATTTTGGACGTCAGCTAAACTACCTCCTAAACCAACTACTTTTGGTAACGCGATTGCGGTTTCTTCCCTAAGACCTTGGATCGCCATTTGGGTTTGACCCATAACTCCAGCTACCCTTGTACCGAACCTCGCAAAATCCTCGTCAAGAGTTCTCACCTCGTTTACCAAATTTCTGAACGAGTCCCTGACGGTTTTGTTGAAACTGTCAATAAGTTTTTGAGCATCCAATATTCCCCCGGTATTAGGGTTTGGTTGTGGTGGATTTGGTGGAGGAGTCTGCATAAATAAAATATCCTACATATAAATAGGATAATTAATCTTTTTGAAAACTTTGAACCACTTTATCTATCAAATACCTTCGTGAGTAGGTTGGGATAGAGTTAAAGTCACTCCAAGTGAAGTTCAAATGTTTCGCCAATATGTAAAATTCGTCTAATAGGTAAGCCCTATACTCAGAAGAAAACCCGAAAAAACTCAACCCCGAAGGTGATGTTCACATCTACCTTTTCTCCTGACGGGGCGGTTACACTTCTTGTTAGGTCCAAACGTGGTTCGTTCGCATCCAAGAAATTTCTGATGTATTTTGAATCCATAATCGGTAAAGACTCAACAAACTTGGAAATTACACTCATTTCTGAACTACCGTTCACAGATACAATTTGTTTCAATAATTTCCACGTCACCTTCGGAGCTACACGACCAACAGGATACGCTTCGGCTTGTTTGTTCATATCCATTTGTTCTTTGTATGTCAATGGTCGTAATTCTACTTGAGCACCTGTCTTGGGGAGTGTTGTAACAAAAGTCCCCTTTTCTGAGGGGTCGATTTCTCCTTTTTTGAAATCCAACTCATCCAACATAAGTGTTGTAGGGAATTTCTTACCTGTTTGGGGGTCAATTACTTGGAGTTTGTATTCAGGACCGAACGCGGTATTTCTCAAGAAAATTAGAATAGCTTCAATATCCCCATTCAACATATCATCAGGGCGAAGGTCAGGTTCATATACCTTACTTCTAATCAAAGTCATAATCATATCTTCAGCGGATGAAGAAATAATTACATTTTCATCAGCTGCTGTCAGATAACCCACTTTGATCGATTTTTTCTTAGATGTATAAAATTTACCCTCCGAAGGTAACTTTACAATATCGTGGGGTAGGGAAAAATCTTGTTGTCCGTAAATTGTTGTATTGTCCATAAAAAAAAACACAGGGAGTTAGTCCCTGTGTTTAATTATACCATCACAAAATTATTTATCAATAAAAAAGTAAATACTTTTTAGTACACCAAAATACAACGGTCCATTTGAAGTGTAGCATCAAGTGTTGCTAAAGTATCAGTACCGTAGTTTGCTTCAGACCAAGCGGTCTTTGTAATCATAGTTCCCTCGAGAATCCATTTTTCCACAACAACACCTGTTGGGTCTAACATCTCAAGGTCAACGTTTTTCTTGTAACCAGCTGCGTAACCCATACGACCTGTTACTGACTCCGCGTGTAGACGTACCCACTCCATAAGAGCTTGAGTTGCTGAAGGTCCGATTGGGTCACGGAATTTTACGTTGATTGAATTCCACTTAAATCTACCCGCCACAAATGTAGAGGTGTTTAAGAATGGAATTTCAACTGGGTTTATATCAATACTTGGACGACCTGTCGATTCAACAAACCATTCATTAATCCCCAAAGTGGAATCAAAACGAAGGATGAATCGGTTCGTTCTTTTTGGTTCGTATGGAACCGGCATTTTCATTAATAAGTCTGCCATGGTATATTATCTTTTTTTTCTTTTTATTTGTTTTCTATATAAATACTCTCTATATAAAAATTTTTGTCTTTACTTAATTTTGTAAAAATTTATAGTCATTAATACCTAGTCTTTATGCCTCCAGCAGTGGAATAAGTCTTAAGAACTGGTTCATCTTCAAAATGTTTCTTCATTACTTCTACATTTCTTATATCATCATCTGAAAATCCTATTTGAGGTATAAATCTGTTCTTTACATCGTCCTTTAAGAATACATTTTGTCCTAGTTGTTTTGCTTGTTGCTTTACATAGGAAATGAATTCTTTCATCGCCATAACTTTTAGTTCTTCAGGATTGGATGCCGAACCTTCACCATAGGTTACAGGATAGAACTTGATAAGGTCCATATATTCACGGATCATATCTTGTTTCCCTTTTTTTCCATTACCCACAAAGTCACGGAATTTTTTTAGATTCTTTATCAATAAATCTTTATTCAGACCCATATGGTCAGACACGATCATATTGTAAACCGCTTCTTTTAGTGTGTTTGGATTGTGTCCTCTTGCAGTAATAATTGAGAAGATAGATCCGTTATTTACCGCCTCAACAAAATCAGCCCAAGCCGGTCCGGGTTTTGCCCTCATACTGTCAATCAAAAACTGTTTGTCACCCTTTGTAGTGAAGTTTCTGAACGGATCGGATGCAAAACCAGTAATGGTCTTACCTTTGTAATTGAATGATTCCTTACCGATCTTCGTTCTATATTCCGCAAAATCTTCAGTAGACATACCGACTTCATTTCCGTCATCATCCTGAACGATAATCCTGGTCGGCATGAACATCAAATTGTCATCCCAATCAAAAGCATAGTACTTGAGAGTTGGCATCCCCAAATCATCAAATCCCTCTTCTAGTATTTTACTCATAAATTATTTTAAAGGCTATAGGTGGGGATTTCTCCCCACCTTTTTTTTTAGATATTTTCGAAAGAAGCTCCAGTCGGAGTAATCAAGAATTCAATATCAATGAATTCAAGAGCTTTCGTTGGTTTTAAGTAAATCTTACCCGACATGGTGTTTCTATCCAAGTCTTCTGGTGAGTTACTTACAGTGACACGGAAGTCATAAAGACCACGGTCTCTTCTGATTGCGTCAAGGATAGGGTTGACTGAGTCAAGGAAATCCTGACGAACCTTAGCGTCATTTTGTTCAAACAACAATCTAACCGCAACTGCCGAGATCAACTTACGTGCCTGTAGTAACAATCTTCTTACGTTGATTCTGTTAAGAGCAGTGTCAGCGATTTGAAGGGTCTTGTTACCCCAAATTACAGTGCCTACGTCAGAGAAGGTAGCGATTGGGTTAATACGACCTTGGTAAAGAGTATCTCTTTGGTCTTGTGTTAGTTTGATACGTGCCTTGACAGCATTTACCAAACCTCTTGTGTAACCCGCAGTTGCGAACCAAGGGAATGAGATGTTATCTGTAAGAGCCAAGTTTCTACAAACCTCATTTGTTGGTGGGATGTATATTTGGGTGTTGTTTACAGTATCTCTAACCAAGATCCATGGGTAGTAGGTTGCTGTATAGTTTGAATCAATTCCTGTTTGATCAAGTCTATCAACCGCTTGAGTTGGTGGAATAATGTTGTCCGTTTGGGTTGGTATATAAACATTACAATCAGGTGTGGTAACAATATAAATTGAATCAGCTCTTTGGAATGTAACCATATCAATCGCTTGTTCAACCAAGTTACTGTTGTTTACGTAATCAATACCTGGTGTTGCGAATACGTTGATGTTTACCGCTTCAGGGTTATTGAATGTTGCGATACCTAACAAGTAAGCGTAGTAGTCCGAGTTAGAGAATTCTGCAAAACCTTCCTGTGTTGTGGTCTTAAACGCTCCCCATCCTGTTGCTAAAGGATAACGAGTTGAGGGACACGCTCCTTTCTGCCATAAACTACCACCAATCATATATCGGTCGTCATTTGTTCTATTTTCTCTGTAGATGTCCCAACCATCAAAACCACCTTGTAACAAGAAAGAATATTTTCTAGCTTGGATAGTGTAGTAGGGGTTAGTAGGATTCTGAGGATCAGATTGGAAAGATGCGTCTCCACAATCAAATGCTGGTGTTCCTGCAGTAGGTCCAGTAGTAATGGTCACAACTGTCGCACCTGAGTCCATGTGGAAACCTTTAGTAACGTAATTCCAACGTAGAGCGTCAGTTTCAATACACAAGTTACTCGGAACTTGCTTTCCTTTGTATTGATAAAAATCAGGGTCATATCCAATTTGTGATGATATTCCCAAGAAAGTACGTCTTACGTTGTCCCCCGGAGAAATAATTGGGTTAGGTCCTGCGGGTACGTTGAAAGGTGGGTTACCAACAACTTCACCCGGAAAATCATACGATGTTTTATAAACAGGATATGGTGGAGTTGCGTTTCCGTACTCACGAATTACATAACCCTCGAATCCACAAGGAAGTGCGTCGATCGGAGCTGTCTCGTTCAATTCCAGCATAATATACTTAGAATTCAACGCGTACTCCCCGTCCGCGGTACCCACTTGTACTCCAACATAGTTGTTGTTACCTGGATCCATACTACAGTTAGTGTACTTCTCTAAGTAAACTGGGTTAGCGTCAGTATCGAAGAAACTTCTAACACCAAGATCAAACGTACCATTGTTAAATGAAATGTTTTGAATTGAGATTTTTATTTGTGTGTTTGCCGTGTTACCATCCGCAATTGAAATAACTTTGAAAAGTCTATCTACTGTGGTACCACGGAGTTCAGAAACAACCCATGGAGATTCAGGACTTTGATATTTTTCAAGATAGTAAGCAATTGTATCAGTATTTGGTGAGTATCTCAGACCAGGTAAAGCTACAAAAGTAGAATTCAATCCACGGATGAGACCTTTGTTGTAACCCAAGTTTAGCATGTTTTGGAATGTTTCCTCAACAAACAAAGGAACTTCATTTCTTGGTTTACCGAAATTAGTACCACCGAAAACTTTAGTAATATAATTTTGGTCGGAAGAGTTAAGGGACGTTGTGAACGCAAAGTCCGTACCGTCAGTGGTCATACCTGAAATGTTGAAAGTAGCGTATGGACTTGAGCTAATTCCTGAGTATATACCACTATTATCTATTATAACATCTGTCAAACCTGATACAGTGTATTGAGGACCATCGTTAGACCCACCATATAAAGAAATTCCACGAGATCTCAGTGTAGCAACAACAAGGTTATTCCAATCTGCGAAAGCAGTACCAGAATAACTGTATATATTACCCGTTACAGTACCTGAATAACAACCCGAACCTAAATCTTCAAAATTGTTTACAATACTATAGAAAGAATATCCTGAGTAGTTGTTACCAGTAGTTATGTCAAAATTAGAGTAATACCAAGCATCATTATTTGGTGAGGTGTAGTCGGCAACACTTTGTGAAAGTCCAGACACACCGAAAACGTTAGTTTCTGCGGTATAAACGGGTGACAAGAAATTGTAAGCCGCATCAGTCACAGTACCAAAGTAAGAAATTGAAGAACCTGAACCAACTCCACCATTATCAATCAAGTCTAATAATTGGTTATTCAAGTCATTAGAAATTGTTGTTTGTGAACCATTCAATTGAGTGTAAGGTTCTGTTAGGTTAGCGTTTATAATTGATGGAAACGCAGTTATGAATGAAACCGCAGTATCACCGGTACATCCTGAGAAATCAACTGACCAAGAAATCGGTGCTCCATTAAAACCAATTGAAGATCCGTCTACGTTAGCAATTGTGGTAATAGACCAAGAAGGTCCTGCATCATAACCAGATAAACCCAATACTCTTGTTACGAATAGTTGGTTTGATTGTTGTAAATAAGATTTAGCGATATATGCCAACTCGTATTTTGGAATTTGTGTATTGACAAATTTCTCGGGTAAAGTACCTCCGAAAAATGCCTCGAATTCATCGTAGCTTGTGATGAAAATAGGTTCAAATGCTGGACCCGTGATTGTTTCACCAACCAATCCCAAAGTTGTTACACCAACACTCTGAGATACGAAACTTAAATCTCTCTCAGAAGTGTAAACACCCGGAGAAACAAATATTTTATTTGATACTGCCATTTTATTTTATGTTCAATAAAATTTATTTTTATTACATAAATATTCAGCAAAAAGACAAAAACTTTACTTTGTCTAATCTATTTATAAAATGGGTAGATTTTATTCTACCTTTTTTCTACCTATGGATAAAACAATCAAGAACCTCAAAATTTCAATAGAAACTCATAAAGTCTTAAAAGATTATTGTGATAAGAAAGGTATTAAGATGTATAGATTCTTAGAAAACCTTATTTTAGAAAATTGTAAAGAAAAAACTGACATTTACGGAGAATCATAGTAACTTGATTCCATATTCTATTTTAGATTCTATGGAAGGATCTAAAGGCACTATATCGATTCTTAAGATATCGTTTGTGTTCACTTGAATAAAATTAACGTCAGTACCGTAGAAGTCCTCGTTGATGTAAATTTCAGATGATTCAATATTATCATTGGCAAGTAAAAAGAAATCACCAGTGTAATCAACTAAGATTGACCTTGAGGTAACACCTGAATTGAATAATATATTTTTTTGAATTTCATCAGGATTTTCTGGAAACTGATTTCTTCTCGATTTTTTTTGAGTTAGGTTCACTTCAAACGTATTGAAAACTCGTGAGACTGCGGGAGCAACTTCGAACTCTTCTTCATCCAACAGGAAGGCTAACATAGTAAATTCGTAATTTTGAATATAAAATCTCCTACGACCTACATCAACAACAGACTCATCACTAATGTTATTCAGAATAATTGGGATATAATGTCCATTTATTTTTCTATAGGCTTGTCGGGACGCAAATGTTTGGATTACATTCTTATTGAATTCATTTAGTTCACGCATTCTGTTACTCAAAAGTTTCACATTATATGTGATATCAACAGGGACAGGTTGTGGGATTTTATATATATCCAACCCTTTTACATTACCATTCCAAGTAGGAACTGCAGAATAAAAATATTCTTTTCGGTTTGGGATATTATAAATAATGGCCGGATTACTACCATATTTTACATCAGGATTTCTAACAGTGGTGATAAACGGTAGTTGAGGATTACCATTCAAATCTTGGAAGTCCCATGTCTGAGTAAATTGGGACCAGTTTTGAGTCGTGATAATAATATCAACAGGCGGGACAATTTGACCTTCAACAATAGTTTGTAGATCCTCTTTTACAAAATCCAAAAAACCACGGTCTAAATCCGCATGTAATAATGACTTCGGAAGATAAGTTCCATCTTCTGTAATATATTCTAATAATTGTTCCCTCCTTTGATATAATATTTTCTCAGGAGTAAGATTTATTGTTGGAATAACTTTTTTTCTAGGTAGTGCCATTATAATCCTCTAAATTCATTTTCACTAACAGGAGTCGCCGTGTATGAAAAATAAAAACCTTTATACCCACCGTACGTGTGTTTATTATCCCAATCAGGAATACCCGCATCAACAATTGAGTAATAACGTACTTGATCCTCAGTTATCCAATACCCAATGTAGTCACCCAAATCAATATTGACTTGTAAGTCCTCGAGTTCTTTCTTATAAACGCTAAATCGTAACAAACCGGGTTCATTCTGAATAATTTTGGAATTACCCAAAAATTGTTCGGTGGCTTCTTCAATTCGAAGGTAAACGTTTATTGAGACTGGTGCCAAAAACTGAATACCATCTTTCACAACTTCACCATAAACATCATCGTTAACGGTTTTGGTTCTATCCACTTTGTATAAAACAACTTGGAAATTCATATCTCCCTCCAACCATTCACGACCCATACCAATATCCAAGGCAAAGTCTTCACCCCCGAAGAATTTACCCAATCTTGTAATAGGAACTTGTCTCTGTGCCATCTTACTTGATAAATATAACATAATTCATTATCTTTTTAGGTATTGGAAGAACAAACTAACATATCATCAGTTGGGGTTTTAGAACGTAAAGCCTTGGAGTTATTGGAAAAATACGATGGTGCCAATAACTATATTTTGCGTTTAAAAACTAAAATGTTGGACAATTCTAAATTTTATCCGACAAGATCCCAATCAGAATATATTATAAATTTCCATTCTAGAGTTCCGAAGGTTGCCAAAAAATGGGTTGATTTGGACCCGTATTTTGCCCAAAAATTTGCTGATGATAAATTGTTTACTACCATTCCTCAGCAAATTTACATTGAAAAACTTCTTGTTGAGAAGGACACTTCTTATCACATTTGGGGTAAGTTTTTTGAAAAAGATTTCGTCCATGATTTTTGGATACCAAAAGTTGCTTTAGTTAGGGACAATACTGTAAAGAATGTTGAGATTGATTATTCAAAGTATTCTCATCGTCCTCCATTAGAGCATCAGAAGGAGGCTATTCAAAAACTATGTGAAAACAAAAAAATGATTTTGGCTGATGATATGGGATTGGGAAAGACCACATCTACCATTATCGCAGCATTGGAGACGGGATCAAAGAAAATTATGATTATTTGTCCAGCATCTCTAAAAATAAATTGGCAAAGAGAGATTGAAAATTATACCGATCGATCAACATCTATTATTGAGGGTAAGAAATGGGAAGACTCCGATTTTGTCATAATAAACTACGACATCATTAAAAATTTCCACAATGAAAAAAATAAAAAAGAGTCAGTTATTCTTAATTCTAAGTTTGATTTGGTCATTATCGACGAGGCCCATTACATTCAAAATAAACAAGCCCAAAGAACCAAACTCATAAACGACTTCGCGTCTAAAGTTGAACGACTTTGGTTATTGACTGGTACCCCCATCACAAGTCGTCCTATAAACTACTACAATCTTCTCAATTTAATTGACTCACCCGTTGCGGTGAATTGGATGGCGTATGTCAAGAGATATTGTAATGGATTTCAATTCCGAGCTGGTAAGAGAAAAGTGTGGAATGTCAGTGGAGCGTCAAACTTGGAAGAACTCCGAGATCGTACTAAACCACAAGTTCTTCGTCGTCTAAAGGAAAATGTACTTGACCTTCCCGATAAAATTATCACACCAGTATACCTGAGACTTCGTTCTAAACAATATGAGGAACTAATGGGTGACTATTACGATTGGTACGATAAAAGTGGTGAGGCAGACTCTTTGACACTTCAGTTTACCAAATTGACCCAAGTTCGTCAGTGTATCGCTCAAGAGAAAGTATCCTCAACCATTGAACTGTGTGAAAACATTATTGAACAAGACAAAAAGGTAATTGTCTTTACCAATTTTACCAAAACCCTCGAGATGATTTTGGAACATTTCGGAAAGAAGGCGGTTAGACTTGATGGATCGATGAACCAAAGAGAACGACAAGAGGCTGTCGACAAATTTCAAAATGATGACTCGGTAAAAGTATTTGTGGGGAACATCAAAGCTGCCGGTACAGGTATTACCCTAACATCGGGTGAAGCGATAGTTATGAACGATTTATCGTTCCTTCCATCAGACCACTCACAAGCGGAGGACAGAGCATACCGCTACGGACAAAAAAATAATGTATTGGTTTATTACCCCATTTTCGACAACACAATTGAAGGGATTATTTACGATATCCTACGTAAGAAAAAGGATATTTTTGAAACCGTGATGGGGGACAAAGAATCAACGGGAGACTATGTTGAAGAAATTCTTAAGTCGATCAATAGTAGAAGATAATAAGTTGGGGGTATTTATAATTTATAAAACTATAGTACCCGAGATATGAGAAATCTTAAAAAGAAGATTCATGATATAGAACAGAACCTTCAAAACAAACAAACCATCAAAGAAGAATCCCTTCACGAAGCCAAAAAAATTAGAGCAGAAAAACTACCTTACGGATATTCAGCACTTCGTCAATTCATTGACCCTGAAACGATGAATATCCACTACAACAAACATTATAAAGGTTATATTAGCAAACTCAACGATGCTCTAGAAGGAAAAGACTTGGGTGATATTTCACTCGAGGAAATTATCAGAACAATCGAAAGATATTCAAAGGTTGTGAGAGACAATGCTGGTGGAGCCTTCAACCACGCGATATTTTGGAAAATGTTGTCCCCCACCGAAATGGAACCAAAAGGTGAAATCCTAAAGAAAATTGATTCGAATTTCGGGTCATTATCTGAATTCAAAAAGAAATTTGAGGATTACGCAAAGAAAAGATTCGGTTCAGGGTGGGTATGGCTTGTTCTTACCAAAAGAGGAACTCTGAAAATTATGACAACGGCAAACCAAGACAATCCACTCATGGATGTTATCAAACAAGGTGGTTATCCACTTCTTGGTTTGGATTTATGGGAACACGCCTACTACCTCAAGTACAGAAACAAAAGGGATGAATACATCAAAAACTTTTGGAAGGTAGTGAATTGGGATTTTGTGGATAGTGAATACCAAAGAATCACCAACAAAGGTATCAAAGAAAGTAGTACAGTAAAAAAAATATTATCAGAACAAAGAATTGCTAATCCTTGTTCAGAAAAAGATCGTGCGGTTATAAGAGAAATGTTCAATAACAATTCAGAGTTACTTGATTTGTATAGTGATGGTATAAAAAAGATTTTATCACAAGCGTTTCCCGACAAATACTATGGAGCAGGTGAATACCAAAAAGGAACCGCACCTGGCATATACGATTTAGAAAAACCAGGTAGATCAATTATCAACTACCTCAACACAAATTACAGTACATTTTGTCCCCTACTCAAAGATTTGAATAGGGTGTTGGAAGTTTATAATAAAAAACCAATAGAATTTGAAGGTGTATCACCAGAAGAACAAATGTTCCAAATGAGAAGAATGCTCAAGTTCATTTCCGAACTAAAGGAAAGAATATTTGATCCAAACGCAAGAACATTCCAAACCATATTTCAAATACTAAACGCAACATCAAACAAAGGTTCCAAAACCGAAGACATAGTTGAGAAGAAATTCAAACAAAAATTTGGTCCCGAAAATATAAAAAAAATTGGTGCTTTGGGAAGCAAAGAGGATATGATGGGGGTTGATATGAAAATTACCATTAATGGTAAAGAACATACTGCACAGGTCAAACCCTTTAATTCAATCCAAGAAATTGACGAGATGTTCAGAATTGAAGGTACAGCGAATGTAAAAAAATATAAAACTGATTGGATGGTCTTTGTCAAAAGAGGAAGGGAGTTTGTAATCTTCGACAACCGAAATGCTCAGATAATAGACGGAACATATAATTTCCCAAAAGACTCTCTATTGTACCAATTCTAATAATTAGATATTTATTAGAAAAAAGTAGTCTGATGGCAGTTATACCAGAACCAGAAAGAACCAGGTTATATAATAGAATCCTGAATTTATTGGGGGCTCCTCTTAGAGCCGTAGAATTGGAATACGAAATGATGGATTCCCTTTTAGAATTATCAATTCAAGATTATGCCGAATATGTTCAGGATTGGTTGATTGAATCTCAATGGACTACCCTTTACGGTTTGAACTTGGATACACAGTCTTTGGCAAATGCTTTGGTTAGAAGATCTTTGGATTGGGAAACACAATACACATACGCCTATTCAAAAATTGCTGGTTTACAAAATGCCGGTCCGTGGGTACTAAAAAGGGATTATATCAGTTTGGTACCTAATCAACAAATTTATGAAATTCCGGCATGTAGGGAGATCAATCAACTATTATGGTATTCTCCAACTGAAATGAATAACATGATGTTTGATCCATGGTCTTTCGGTGCTCTTGGTGGTGCCGGAGGATTGGGAGGGCCAGGTGGATTTGCTCAATCAGGATATGGTGGTGGGGGATACTTCTTTTTTTCATCATATGATGTAATGTCTCGTCTACAAGATATAAACGTAAAAAGAAGACTAATCCAACCCGATTTACAATACCAAGTAACTGCACTTCCTGACGGAAAACACGCGATTTGGTTGTTCAATACACCGGGTGGAAGGTTTGATTTTGGAGATTCTGAACTTATGAGAGGTCAAGTTTGGTATTGGTATTATGAAGTATGTGAAGATGAAAGAGATCTTTGTCTACAAGACAATCCTGATATTGTAAGACTTCCATCGGACATTCCATTGGATACCATCAATTGGGACGATCTTAATGAACCAGCAAGAATTTGGGTTAGAAGATGGTTTACCGCATATTGTAAAGAAACTTTAGCACGTGTAAGAGGTAAATTTAGTGGTAATCTAAAAACACCTGATAGTGAGGTTCAAATGGACTATCAATCTTTACAAACTGAGGCTAAAGATGAAAAGGTAACTCTTTTGACTGAATTACAAGGAAGGTTAGAAAGATTACGACCTGAAAATCAAATGAAAAAAGAGGCTGAAATTGCAACCAATTTGAATACTCAATTGAAATTCAGACCTATGACAATACCAATTACTGTAGTATAATGGCCATTATAAAAACACATCCCGTAGAAAAAATCATCAACGGAAACAAAGTAAGAACTTCTGAGTCTGCAATTGTTTCTGAAAAGAAATACACCACAAATGGAGAGTACTCTCTTGTTATACGAGACACACCTCACTGTGACGTGTATCTAAATTCTTCCACGACAGATAAGATCAAAATAAAGGCTATGACTGAGATTTTGATCAGACCCGATAAGGGTAGAATTGACGAAGAATGGGATGAAATCCTATTAGATCGTGGTGCTTGTATCGAATTAGTGAACATCAATCAGGGATGGTATATCCTTTCCTCTGATGGTGTTAAATTGTGGTAATTCTTCCACTTTTTTTTCCCAACCTTCCTCAGCAATATCATACATGTAAGTAGGGTTCAAACCCCTTTTACCCCAATACACCAATTCTTGGTCTGATATTGTAAGTACATCACCCAAATCGTCTTGATCCCCAATACCCAAAGGTTGTCCGTTAATTAACTTGCATTGTTGAGTTGTGAAAATACCTCGGTCTTCGGGGTTAGCAACTATTAGGTTCTCTCTAACCTCGTTTTGAAATACGACCAACAATGGCTCAATTCTCTTGTTGAAGGTACTGATTGCTCTAGCAACGTTATAATCACCAGTCAAATCAGGATTGTTTGAGAGTTGTTCTTGGTCAATCAAATAACAGTTTAGTTGAATGTAGGACTCGGTATCCTTCAATTCCTCACCTGTTTTATCAAAATGACGTTTTCTTTGTAGATCACTATACTTTTTAGCAGGAACTTTCTGTACGTCTCCATGAGATGATTTTTCACCGTTATTGACATACATAATCACATCTCCAAGGTTGACGGCCAAATTGTTTTGAATTGCTAATTCCATATGAGCTTGACGAGACATTAATGAACCAGCTTTAGTCTTTTGAGTACAACGAATTTTATACTCCTCCAAACTTTGTTTTACTTTAGCTCGTTGTGCAATTTTGATCAAAGGAATGTCCTTACGATAAATCTTATCCAAATATTCATAGTAGTATTCGATAAATTCTTTACCTTGACCCTTTAGTAACATCTTGATCCCTTTATCCAAGAAGTCTTCAATATAACCAGGTAACTTTTTTGATTTGATTGTGTTTCCCACCAACTTAATTTTTCCTGAATCTGTCATAAGAGCGTAGTTCTTACGAGCCAAGTTGATACATGAAGGCCAAACACCATCGTTATCGAGAGCCATCTCACCTCTCATGAAAATATCATTGTATTCAGCAATATCTGCGGCGGCACCTGTATATTCTTTACCTTCTTTTACTTTCCAGTTCAATCCACGACCAATATACTTTCTATTTTCAACGTCTGATGGTGATGAAAAGTTTACACCATCCGTATCCATAACCAAAGGTTCATACCCTCGTTTCATGAAGAATGAAATCATCTGACGAAGATATTGACGACCTGTACAGGTGATTTGCTCACCCATATACATGTCCCCCCAGTGATAAACTTGTGGAGCTGATAACGCACCAAACATCGAGTTGATAAAGATTTTGATAGGTAATTGTTTTCGGTCGTAAGACTGTGATTTTTTTGGATCACTCTCTGAGTATTCTTCAGCAAGTTGTTTGTACAAAATACGAGTATCACGGAAGTACTTCAAAAGTCCTTTCATAGCACCAGTCACATCACATTCGGGGAATACATCATGTACCAATTGAATAGAAGGATAAAGAGATGAGAAGTCAAGTTTCAACACATTTGTGGAATACCCAACCTTGATCAAACGGGATAGTCCACCAACAAAATCTGTTTTAGATTGTTTAGCCGGGATAGCCAAATTGTATTTGTATGACCAAGCCAACATAATCATCTTCCACAAAGTAGCCGTACCCATTGTACTTACTCGTTCGTAAGTTGTGGGTACCAAAGAAGCGAGAAGGAAGGATCCTTGGTTGAATTCATCGTCAACCCTTAGGGTTTCATCCAAGTCATCGTCAAGATATTGTTCAACTAATTGGTCACCAGTAACTCTCTTATATACATCAGGAAATCTCTTATCGAGATCCACAAATTTGGGATCATTAGCCTTTTTATACTTACCATTTTTAGTATTTAACCAATAATCCTCCTTTTTGGTATACATAGGACCAATTTCATTGTGATCAATGTATACACGATCCTCATCTTCGATTTGAAGATATTGAGTAATGTACTTAAGACCAGCACTCTTGATATTTGAGTTGATGGCTTGAGCACGTCTAACTGAATGGAGAATATCAATGATGTTATATCCCCAAATCGAAACCTGTGGGTACTTTTCAACCTCGTTAGCAAGTTTCAACATTTGTTCCTTTTGGGTAATAGTTCTCTGAGAGTTGAGTGACTTACATACCTTTTTTACGTCCAATCCAAGTGCCTTACTTCTTTCAAAAATCCAATACCAGTCGAAGTTGAATGAGTTATATCCACCAATAATTGATGGTTTTAGTTCGTTTATGGTATCGAAGAACTTGATAATGCCGAGACGTTCCTTCTCTTCGGTATCACACTCGATAACTTCGTGAAACCCCTTATTAGTTTTCATTCCGATCATGAAGATACGACCGTCCTTTGGTTCAAGTGAGGTCGTTTCCAAGTCAAATACAAAACGAGTTATATCGTTATATTCTTCATAACCTTTGAACAATCGTTTCTCTTTTTGAATCAAATATTGTTCTACAGGGGGTAACATAAGAAATAGTTCTCGAACTTTTTCACCCCAAGGGTCGATACCTCCATCACGGAAGAATTGAGTTAGTGCTCGATATCCCGCTAAAGACTTGACCATAAAGGACAAACCTTTCTCCAAACGTTCGTTACCATGAGTTTCTAGCTTATCAATAACAATCTTATATTTGAACATAGCCTCCTTTTGGAGAGCCTTTGACCCCTGATAAAAGTTTAGACCTCTCAGGTCTCCAACCCAAGCAAATGGAACAAAATGGTCTTTTACAATTGCCTTACCCTTACCAGGTATTTCATTAATTTTGTAAATTGAATCTGATACATAATCAAATTCTATAGATACTATAAATTCCTCAGGGTCATTACCCTCCAAGAATGTGCGAATTTCTTCTGTTGATATCATAATGTACGTTTTTACCGAGTGACACATTCTCTTCCACACAATGTGGAGTTTGTCTTCTCATTCAGTAATAAATATACATTGAAATCTATTGTCCGTCAACAACAGGGTGAGTCGGCGATAAAACTATCTTGGATATTGATGTACAACTCATCTCTGATAGGAACTATCAAGTTACCCTCGGGTGCCCCAAGCAACCCTGAATTATATTTGATTAGGAATTGACCAAGATATCTTCCTGGAGTATTGGTATCCCTTTTGGTAAACCTGTAGAACACATAATATTCGGGAGAAGCATTTGGGTCCAATCCCGTCAACTCCACAATATAGGCTGGTTTTGAAACTATCTTAGGAATACCCGTTTCAGAGTTGATCATCGTAAAAGTAATCACCGCATCGGCCAAAGATTCCATAAAAGACTGATATTCACTACGACCATCACGTACCACTTGCATTTTCAGCAAAGGTAAAGTCGCGTTCTTCATTATGTAAAAATCCATAGATAGTTTTTACTATAAATACCATCTAAGATTCTTTTCTTAGTTTTCCGTCGTAAAATTCAAATCTATTATGTTCAGTGGGGGTCATCAATAACATACCTGGTGTAATATTCCATTTCACAGTTTCTTGATAAATGTAACTCATCCAAGTTTGCTCGAATGGGTGTGCCCATTTTTCAGTCAAAAACATTTTTTTATTACCATACTTCGTGATAATTTGTGGCCAATTACTATAGTAAATCTCACCATCAATAAATGGCACTCCTTTGTGACTTCGAATATTTTGAAATTTTGTTCGTGGGGCGTTAGGGTCTTGTCCTTGGACAGGTAGTGTAGATTTTTCGGGCCATTGTTTTTCTCGGAAAAATTGTGGGACATTGTACCATGACCATTGTGTTCCGTTGTCACCAAAAAACTCTGTGTAATTTAGTTTCAGGAAATCAAAATCCTGTTTTTTCACGATCTCCAAAGTCTTTTGATAAAGGTTTGGAACATATCTGTTGAATCCGTTTTTACAAGTTGTACCTTCTTCAGGGAAGAAGAACATATCATCCTCGAAAAATAAATAAAAATCAAACTCATTTTCATCCGCATGTTCAGCAATCCATTGTCGACCACCACAAATACCAAGATTATCCATCTTGATATGTTCAAAAACATATTTTTGACATAAGTCTTCATAGTCATTGGTTGTTTCCAAATCAGATGAATTATTCAACAAATATTTTTTTGGTTTTTCAATGTAGTCTTTATCGTAATCGATCATCGAGGTAATCAAAGTCTCGAATTGTTTTGGACTGTTGAAGGTTATTACGTATAGAGCGGTGTTTTGAATGTTCAGGTCTAAATTTACAGATTTGGTCAAACTTTTAGATTTCTTTACTAGTGTTTCGTTTTTCAGGTCTTCAAAGAACTTCCACATCAAACCGTTACCCTCTATTTCATAGTAATTTATCAAATCTGAATGTTTGTATACCATGATCGAGAATATTGATTCTTCAGTTCCCATGAGTCCATTGAAAAGTGTGTTACTCAACAAATTGTAATAAATTCCATTGATATCACTTATAACTGATTTGGGACCTCCGAAAAATCCACCTCGTGCAACTATATCCACTTTACCACCCACCAACTTATTTATTTCATTGGAGTTGAATCCATGTATTTCCGACGATGCTTCATATGGGAAACAAACAAAGGTAAATTTGTCAGAGTATTTCGATAACTTATGTAAAACCTTATCATGAGTAAAATAACCTGGATGGACAGTATTAGTAAGACCGGCATCAATCCAAAACATATAATCTGATCTGAATTGATCCATAATATTTGCATCATTGAGTAAAAATACTTTAGACATTACAAGTGGATTGTACATCTCAAGTTTAGCCTGAGTTGATTCTCTCAACCATCCTGCTTGAGATAACCAATTTTTGTCATTTCTGATTTCTTGAATTTTATCGAAGAATTCATTTTTGAACCATGTTTGTGACCTAACTATGAATTGTGTATTACTTCTATCTCTATGTTGAAATACGAATTTTTCTAACTCTTCTTCACCAAAAATTATCATGTTATTATCCACAGATAATAATTGTTGGAACTTCTCAAGATAATGATCGTAAGATCTTGACCATCCTTCAGATAATTCACCTCTTTTGATGTCCCATAATCCTGTTACTAAAGTAATGTTACTACTCATTTCGCTTATTTGATTTTACAAACCCAAGCAACATCCAAAAAATTCTGATTCATGTAGGGTTTCAAATTATTTTTACTGACGGATTCTTCGATGTCTGAATCTTGTATTTCCATCCAGTTCCATTTTTTACCATTCATATATTGGTCAAAGTATTCTTGATTAGGTGAGTAATCATGACCCATTATAATATCACCTTGTTTGATAAGGTCAGAAATCATACGAAATTCATTCTTTTTACTACCACCATCACATAATATAATTACCCTATTATGTGAGGTAATAAGATTGAGGATTTCCAACTTATCTTCTGAGGAATTCCAATCAGAATAATTGTGGGAAAATAAGTTTTTTACTCTGATTTCAATTTGGTCCTTGGTTGTTTTTTGTATTAAAAAATTTGGTGAGTTCACATCATAAGTGATTAAACGAGTTTTTTCCAAACCATTATGGTCGAGGATGTCACGTAACATCAATGTCAATCCGCCATGGAAGGTGCCTATTTCTAAAACCAAATCAGGTTTAATTTCATCAAACAATTTGTCAAATGCAAAAATGACATTCGGATTTTGTTCCATAGAAATTCCTTTATAACTACAATGGGTGACAACGCCGTTTTCAAAATTTTTTGAAAAAAAGTCTCCTTCGATACAGTTAGATCCAGAACACATCAAGTTTTTTATTATATTTTCCATTATTTCAATAAATTCAAATTTATTTTTTTAGATATAAATCTTAGGTTTGATTCCATTTTACAATTTCTATCAAACCATTCTTTAGCATTTTTAGATATAAAATTGAGGTATTCACTATCGTTCTTAACTTTGTTCCAAGTGTATATAAGATTTTTTTTGAAATCCTCGTAAGACTGATAACTTGGGTACCCCATTGGATTATAGTCACAAGGATGGTAAAAACTTATGTAGTGGTAATTTGGTATGAGAGGATCCTCAAAATTAATTTGTAACGCAGGTCTTACAACAGGTACACCTATCCCAAAACATTCAATGTCTCGGTTACAAATTTCAGTTCCACCAGGTAAAGACAAAGCCGCTTTGTATTTCCTCATCTCTTTCAAATATTCAATATAGTCCAAATTTTGTCCATCTTGGTTTTTGTCAATTATTAAGATATCGGATTGATTTAAGTTATCTGTCATCAACTTTCTTGAATCCCACATCCACCCTCTGAAAAATAATTCATTATTTTTTTGAGGTAATTTGGAGATTTGATCCATTTCATCATAACAACAATCAAAATATGGATTATAAAAAAATGGTTGATAGACCTCTTTTATATTTTGAGGAAATTCGTTGTCTTTATTATTCTGATTTACCAACTTAAAGTTGTAATAGTCGGCAAAATTAAAACCACCAGCATAGAAAAATTGTTTCATTTGTTTGGGTTTCCAACCCAAATGGGTCATAAAATGATACCTCCAATTATCGAATAGTGATAAAAGAATGTAATTCTCATTTTCGGGATTGATAATCGAAAAACTCATACAAGACGACGTCGAACCATAACCGAAATTATCATAATCGTGATTTGAATCTAATTCAAAATCATGTTCGGGATATTGGGATTTTAATAGATCAATTAACTGCCTGAATAAAGCCGTTACATAAAATTCTCTACCACCCATCAACATGTGTCGGAGTTGATGTCGAATCACAAATTTCATAACTACAAGTTTCCGGTTATTCTCTCACACCACCCCTTAGATGTTGAATATGGCCAAACAACCCAATAAGTTGGTTTTGTGTCCGTTTGGAATTCTCTCCAAACTTTACCATAACCATCAGGATCATTCATAATTCTTTGGATTTCTCCTTTGTCGGCATCTTTTCTGAACAAAGTTTCATCATTTGGCCCATGGAAGGCAACCACCCAAAATTCATAATCTTTTTCTGATACCGATGAATAATTGATATCAATACAATGTTTGAATACAGATGCAAAATTCTTCATCCATTCCTCTTCCGTCTCATACGGATATGGATTTGGTGGGTAGTGCTTGTCAAGTGTGTACTGTTGAACCGCTCTTTTACTAAACAATAGACCCGCATATTTTTCATAATCTCTAAGAGTACGAACAGGACCAAAACCCCAAGGACCATCGTGTCCTTCTTGTTCCAAACCATCCATTCCAAACAACTTGCGATTCAAAAGGTGTGATTGAGTATTTTTGTTGCCCCAAGTCTTATCATCATCCCACTGTTTGGTTCTACCCTTTCTCGTGTATTCGTGCCAAATTAATACTTTATGTGGGTGAAATAAATCATAACCCCATGTGTATGCTCTCGCAGCTATTGAAATTTCCTCACCATGGAAATAGTATTCAGGATTGTGTTGTACTTCAGTTGAGAACTGACCCAATGTAAACGCGTAGTGGGCTGAATAGAATCTCGCAGAAACTGGTTCGGATAATTCTTTCCAACCAGGAATTGTTTCAGGTAAGAAAAATACGGCACCTTCGGGAATAAATCTGTCAAATGCCATCCTCCATGGTTCTTGAACTCTACCCTGTGGATCATTATCGGGATCAAAAGAAGAAACATAACCTGTAAGAAGAGGTTTTTTATAACCCTTCTTTTGAAGTTGTTTTATCATCTTAATCATTTCATCGTCCCAATTTTGTGCGAACCTCATATGAGAATCTATTTGAAGTGTGTATTCTTCACCTTCATATAATTGTTGAACTAAGTTTCTAGCCCAACAAACACCGTTTGACTCTTGATATGGTACATTTAAAATTCTGAATCTACTGTCATTTTCGAATTCAGATAAGTCATCAAATTTATCGTCAGGATGGAATTGTCTTGCTATACCAATTCTCAAATTTTTGGGCCTTTTAGCATTTTCCAACATATTTTTGATTGTCAGAATAAGTTGGGGGTCACGATAAGATGCTATCTGAATGAATATCTTCATAAAACAGTTTTTTCTTAAAATAAAAAACCCTCAAACAAAGTGGATGGTTTATTACAAAATTATATTATTTAAAAACCATATTTTGATTTATCTGTATTAAATAAAGTTAATATGTCGCTGGTGGTCAACGCACGATTTCTGTAATATCTGAATTGTCCCCAACTCATAGGAAGGTATGAACCATCTCCTTGTATTGATTGTCCAATTTGTAAGTTCGGTTGTCCAAAAAAACTATCTGAAGTTGCTTGTGTAATCACTGGCGTTGAATTACCATTCACATAAACCGCACTTGTCCCTGCTTGGATAATCGTGGTAAACATTGCCCAAGTGTTTGCGGTGAATACGTTATTTCCACTTGGGGTATTAAAGTTTTGAGAGTTTCCATTGAATCCAAAAATTAAACCGTTGGTTCCTCCAACACTAAGTCTGAATCCATCAAAACCACCTGTTTGTGCTTGCTTATTCCAAATACCATCGTTACTAACATATCCTGAAGGTATTTTTGCCCAAATAACTACTGATACAGGAGTTGTTGTATTTGAAATGTTGATGGTTGCGTTCTGTGTAATATTTGCCAAACTATTTGTCCCCCCCATTACAATTATTCCACTGTTGGATGATGAGTAAGAATAGTCACCACTCAGAGTTGCGTTATTTCCTCGTCCCGATAAGTCGGTAATTAATGAACCCGAACCAGGATAAGATGATGGATTACTTATGTCGAAGTGAACAACGAGAGTCGATGGTGTAGTCGGAGTTGGAGTTCTTGTCGTTGTTGGTGTTGGAGTAGGTGTTCCTGTTCCAGTAGATGTTACAGTTGGAGTAGGCGTTGGTGTTTCTGAAGAAGTCTGAGTTGGGGTCTGACTTGCAGTGGGGGTTACAGTATTAGTTGGTGTGGGTGTTTGTGTTGGGGTTTCGGTGATAGTTGGAGTTGGCGTCTGAGTTGGTGTATCTGTCACCGTAGGTGTAGGCGTCTGAGTTGGTGTTTCAGTGATAGTTGGAGTTGGCGTCTGAGTTGGTGTATCTGTTACCGTTGGAGTTGGCGTCTGAGTTGGTGTATCTGTCACCGTAGGTGTAGGCGTCTGAGTTGGTGTATCTGTCACCGTAGGTGTAGGCGTCTGAGTTGGTGTATCTGTTACCGTTGGAGTTGGCGTCTGAGTTGGTGTATCTGTCACCGTAGGTGTAGGCGTCTGAGTTGGAGTATCTGTTACGGTAGGAGTTGGCGTCTGAGTTGGAGTTTCAGAGATTGTCGGTGTGGGAGTTTGGGTTGGAGTTACAGTTGAAGTAGGTGTCAAAGTGGGTGTTACGGACGGTGTAGGACTTGGGTTTGGTGCAATAACATCAACAACAAAAGTTTGGTCAGTACCTGAAAAATAAATGAAGTATTTACCCTGAGGAGATCCATCAGGTGGAAAATAAGTAAATGGAATAGTTTCTGTTCCAAGATTTACTGTTATATCAGTCTCATCTTCCAAAAATAATACTTGACAGGTTCTACCTGAATAAAAAACACTTGATATTTGTACTCCGTAGTTGTTCATCTTAATTATATATCTTATAAATCACAATCACAATTTCCTAAACTAACAGTATTCGGAGCACAATCAGATGGACTTATAGTAACGTATTTGAAGTACCCGTATTTGATACAAAGTGAGGTGGTTGTATTAGGTGGTAATAGGGTAGTCTGCCAAACATTATCACAATCCAAATAAGTTATGGTATTACCATTTATACATGGCTCGAAACCCCCCCCGCCCTCAGATAACGTAAAATTATACGTCTCACAACAATCGGCAGTAACGGATGGTGTTGGTGTATTTGGAGGCGTCGAACAAGGTGCTGGATACGTAGTTGAAGCCACAAAAACACAAGTGTCATAAGGTGGTTCAGGTGGTGTGAATGGAACCCAAGGCGCAAAATTAGTGTCAGGATATAACCCCGAATAATTCATCGTAGAACAAATAAAGTTCGCATAAATGTCCAATATAACCCATTGAGTACCATCCCAATATATTTTAAAAACTCGACCATAGGTCGGTTGAGTGTATTCAAAATATGGTTTCGAATTTATGAGACCAAGAACTGGTAAATACAGTGGTGGAGCTTCAAACACTTGTACCACCAAACAAAGTGAGGGTAAATTACTTGATGTTGGTGTTGGTGTCTGTGTATTAGTAACGGTCGGTGTTGGTGTCTGTGTGTTAGTAACCGTTGGTGTTGGTGTTGGTGTATCACTAACACTTGGAGTAATTGTAGGAGTTTGAGTTTGAGTGGGTGTTTGACTTGGTGATGGTTCTGGTACAAATTCGTAAGTAAAATCATCAGTGTTAGGTATTTCACAGTTCAAACAATATGGATTCAATAAATCATATTCATTATACAATATCCTCGCATTGTGTTGAATTTCAGGTACTGACAAAGGTTTCGAATACATATGGAATGTTGAAATTCCCCCATCGAAAGTACCGGCAAAATATTTCTCCAAAATAATATTTGTTGACAATCCACTCAGAGATGTACCACTCAATATATTATCAGGGAACAATTCAGGATCTTGAATGTATTCACCACAAAGGGTTTCAGGCATCGCCGAAAACACCAAATTTTCATGTAATCCTTGTGTTCCACCACCCCAAGAAATGTTGAAAGGAACGCCCACTTGTGTTTCTTTATGACCGAACAAACCACGAGGAATTATCTCTTCAAAATTATCGAAGGTCTCAAAGTGACGACCATTAACATATAATTTTAGTTTTCCAACTCTATAAAATTCCTCAATCAACCATTGGTAATTTAGTTGGACAAACTCTTCTCTTTTTGCCCTGAGTTGGTCGTGAGTAAGTGGTGGTTGAATAAGTGAGACAGAATTGTTCGCGGTCGTCGCGGTGTATAAAGTCGTGGAGATGGTTCCTAAACCACCCCTATAATATAAATCACAGAAATCGAACCAACTATATCTCTCAAATACGGCATCAATCAAAACCCAATGTTCTTGGTCTGTGTAATCAGTCCCCAAACAATCATCATAAATTCCACGAGATGAACAGTAATTATTTACCGAATACCCTGTAACGGTTGTATTACCCAAAGTTTCGCAAGATCCTGTTGTTGTACAATCACCAGTAAAGGTCAGAGTTCTAACACAAATTTTTGGATTACGTGGATCACCACTAAATCTAATAGCCAACGCATTTGACATGGAGTCAAACAACGGATTGTGCTCAGGAACTGGCGGTGGAGGTGGTGGGAAACAACAATTACAATAGGTTATATTGTGGATATCTGTTGATCCTGATGGTGGATATACCTTAACACAATTTGATTCTGCGTATTTCAAGTAATTTGGTTTGTCAACTCTCCAAGCAGGAAATGTTCCAACACCAACACTCGTGGTGATTGTAAACTGCATTTCTCCTGAGGTACCACTGTAATAAACAACATTACCTAAAACATATTCCAATTCTTGGTGATAAACCAAAACTTCATCACCTGGTTCCCAAAGAAGATTTTTACCAACTGTGATTGTCGCACCTGTGGATCTGATATCAACGATAGATTGAGTTTCCGTAGTATAACCTGGATTCAAACTTGTACACATACAACTTGATAACCCTGTTAGTGGTGTGGTTACTCTATGGTAAGAGGTATCTCCCGTATTTTCACCATTCGCCCAATGCCAAAATTTATTTTCAGCTCGGGTTCCCATGTAAAAGAAAATACCGGCATTGTCAGGATAAAAATCATTGAGGGTTGTCTGTCCTGAAGGTGGTAAGTAAGCGTCTTCAAAACGAGGCTTCAAGGTCATTTCAACGGTCCACCCTTTTGGATACCTTGTTGGTAAAACTTCATAATCATATCCAAACAACTTATAAAAACCTTGATAAAATCCACCATACAGTTCGTGATATATACCAATAGGATCTGAATTGACGGACACTATAGAATAATTAATTCCCTCCGACAAACCTGAAAATCTGTGATTTGGTTCCCAAGTATAACCCGTAACTTGGAACATTTTGAATCTACGGTCAAATTTAAGTCTATCGAACTTTTCATCATTAGGAAGAAGTCCCATAGTGTATTGAATAGTCTCACCACTCAAACATCTTACTAAACCATTATCTGTTCCAGTCAAACCAATGTCACATATTGATTTTAATCTAAAACAAGACAGATCTTCCTCTAATATATTATAGTAATTTTGTGAGATCAGAATGTTGTCATCAACATATTCGTTATAATCAATTATAAAACCTTGATTTGATCCTGAAAAATTTAAATCAATTTTGATTGGCATAACATTACCATCAGTATTTCCAATAAGATAAGGTGAAAATATAACTTCTTCATTATATTGTCTCTCATCTGAAGCCAAGGATAGGTCTGAAACTTCTTGTACGGGTTTCAAATACCACTTGTTATAAACGTATTGGTTGATGTTCTGATATGCCATATGACATAAATACTTTTGTTGCGGTATTTATATGTAAAAAATCATTATGATTACTTTTGGACGCGAATATTTTTCCAACAACACTTATTTCTTTTTGAAAAAGAAAGAGAATGAAATTGATGTTTATTATTCTGTTAATGAAACAATTCATGAAGCAAGACAATTTGATGAAGTAATTTCATTACCATCAAAAAAAGAAAAATCTATCTTGTCGTTGGTTGAAAAAGTGATAAAGTCGAAAAGAAAATTCACAAAAAATGATTTGAAACAATTGATTGATAAAATCAATCCAAAAGAAGAAAAAAAAGAAGAAATCGATGAATTGATTGACTTTGACGGATCCTTATTGAGTTCAAAAATTCCAATTCATGACCCAAAAATGTCTCCAACAAAAACCATGGATCAAACCGTATTCTCAACAAGACAAGCTGGTGATCCTGTGATGAGAGGTTACCGAGTTTATTATGGAGAAAGTGTAATGAGAGAAGAAGATTTGACGGGTGCTTTTGGTTATGACGTTGTTTCGGGGGACACCTACGAAAATTGTGTTGATAAGATGAAACAAATGGATGTAGAAAATCCTGAAGAGAGATGTCAAGCGTTTGGTAAATCACCGAAATTAGACGAGAAAGGTCAAGAAAGATTGACTGAAAAAGAACTCAAAGAAGTACAACGTCAAAAAATGATTGGGATGTTGGAAGATTTGCTCGTAAAAAAATCTGAAGATACTGAAATCAGAAAAAGTAAGGATGTAAGAAAAATCGATGATTTACCTATTATGGTTAGAAAAAATCTAAGAAACTTATTGAATCTCATTAAAAAAAAAGGTATTAGTAAAAGTGATATTATAAAATTTATAAGAGATGAACAGTAATTTGTACGACAAAGTTTGGGATTTTCCACAAGAAATGCGTAATCATATGAAAGTGTGTTTTACAAAGGTAAAAAATGCGGATGCAAATACTGAAGGTTTCAACCGTAATAAAAGACTGCAAAAAGCAACCTCAATAGGTTATCCCGAGTTGAAGAGAATCAAAAATTTTTTTGACAATCACTCAGGAACAAACACTGACGCACCTTTTATATTGAATGGGGAAAATAAAATGAAAAGTTTTGTTGACTCAATACTTTCAGGATCTAGACAATCACTTTCAGGTTCTGATAATATTAGAAATAATACGGGTATGATGAACACAAACGATATCAAACCACAAAGTGCTAATGTGGGTATGAATATCTCCAAAGACGGTAGTCATAAAAAATCTTTAGAAAAATATGACTTACAAGTCACCGAAAGCCTTAGAAGGATAACCGACCTAATGACCAAAATATTATAAAATGGAACAATTACCTTTAGATTTTTCTCAACCAGCTAATAGACTTACGGCAATTGCCGATATTGAGAGGAAAAAAAACATTGTAAAAAATGACTACACCCAACAAGGTAGTCAATATTCATCTACTAATCCTGACGCTGTTGGGGATGGTGATGAATTAGGACGAGGAACCGGAACATTCTTGGATGTTTACAACCAAGCCGCTGGAACTTCAGTTGATGTGTTTGAAAGAAAGATGAATATTAAATTCAACGCATATCAACCCAACAAACCATACCGAGTAGAAGGAGAACAATAATGAAATTACTTGAGTCACTTAAAATACTCATTGTTGAGGCAGCATCAATTGACGACATAAGAAGAGCAATTGATCAGAAACAAGTGTGCTCAATTTATTATGATGGTGATGAACCAGGTGGTAAAGGTCTAAGAGAAATAGAACCAGTCGCATTAGGTCGTTCAAAAGCTGGTAATATGGTTTTTAGAGCTTGGGATAACGCCGGAGCATCTCACACGGCGTATTTGAATGATCCACATAGTCCCAAACCAGGGTGGCGACTTTTCCGTGTGGATAAAACTACCATGTTTAAACCACTTCGTCAAAACTTTACTAAACCAAGACCTGGTTATAATTTTACTGGTGATAAAGATATGGTAAACATAATCACCATAGCCAAATTTGATACAACAGACACAACACAATGAATCAGGATTTAATGCAGAAATTAGTGGTTGCCAAAAAAATAATGGACAAACACGGAGAAACACCAAGGGGAAATAGTCGTTCAATACCATCAAGTATGATAGAATCTTACGATGCACCACCCGCAAAATACAATGTACCTCAAGAATTTTTAGCTGAACAACCTGTTCCAAGAGCCTCATCACAACAACAACTACCAACTCAGGATAGAATTATGAATTCGAAATTACCTGATGAAATTAAAAGATTGATGATGGAACACCCTATCGAACAACCAAAAATGATGGGTTCCGAAACAGTTCTCAGTGATGAATTAGTAGAAGCAGCATCAAGGTTGATGAAGACCGATGCCTCAGGTAAAATAGTTCAACAAGAACGTAGACAAACTATTACAGAATCCAAAAGTGATTTGAACTACAATGAATTAAAAAAACTTCTCAGAGAAACCATTGAAGAAGTTTTGAACGAGAAGGGTTTAGTTGTTGAATCAACACAAAAAACCAAGGAACAAATTTCTTTTCGTGTTGGTCAACATGTATTTGAAGGTGTTGTTACCAAGATCAAAAAAATGAAATAAGGACTTTTATTTATTGTTTATAATTCCTATATTTTGGGAAAAAAACAATTCTATGTCCAAAATTAATGTTTTAGTAATACCCTCTGACAAATCGGGTGTGGGTAAATATAGATCTATTGATCCACACGTAATTTTACAAAATCAATACCCTGACGACTTTCACGTTGATATTCTTTTCCAAGTTCCCATGAACGACATGAATTTTTGGAAAAAGTATCAAATTGTCCATTTTCACCGTACTTTGGGTGATTACGATAACACACCTAACTTGTTGGGAATACTTAAATCCATGGGAATTGTTACTATTATGGATTTGGATGATTATTGGTTACCAGGTAAAGAACACCCAATTCACGATCTCATTGTAACCAATAAAATTCATGAAAAAATTGTAAACAACTTACGTCACTCACAGTATGTGATGACAACAACATCAGTATTTGCCACAGAAATTTCTAAGTATAATAAAAACGTAGTTGTTTTTCCAAACGCAATAAACGCAAAAGAAACTCAGTTCAATGAACCAACATTACCAAGTGAGAAATTACGATTTGGGTGGTTGGGAGGTTCTTCTCATCTTCATGATCTTATGCTACTTGATGGTGTTTTTCCTAAAATGTATCAACACAAAGACCAATCGCAATTTTATCTTTGTGGTTTTGATACTCGAGGTACAGTAACCGAAATCAACAAACAAACGGGTGAACAAAAACAACGTCCAATCCGACCTGAAGAAACTGTCTGGAAAAAATACGAAGAAATTTTCACTAACAAGTACAAATTGATTAGTCCTGAATACAAAGTATTTTTGGATATGTTTTCTGAAGATGATGATTCCAAATTTTCTCATGAATTCTATCGTAGAGTATGGACTAGACCTGTTCAATCATACGCAAAGAATTATTCTAAATTTGATGTTTCCTTGGCACCAATAAAAAACCATTTGTTTAACCGAGTAAAATCTCAACTCAAGGTAATTGAAGCTGGTTTCTACAAAAAGGCTATTATAGCCTCAAACGTAGGTCCTTATACTATCGATTTGAAACATGCACTAAATCAAGGTGAGTTTGTTGATGGAAACGCTCTACTTGTGGACGAAGGAAGAAACAATAGTGATTGGTACAAATACATCAAAAAGTTAATTGATAATCCATCATGGGCAACTGATTTAGGAGAAAGACTATACGAAACTGTAAAAGACAAATATGATTTGAATGTTGTCATTAAGGACCGTGCCGAATTTTATAAATCTATACTATGATACCACAATCTATAAACAAAATCCTTTTTTTTGACATTGAGACCGTTGGTATTACCAAGGATTACGATGAATTGTCTGAAAAATATCCTGCACTTCAAAAACAACTTCATAACTACTACGATTGGTTTCTAAAAAGATTTCCTGAAGATCAGGGTTTAGACGCTTCTCAGGTTTTTGTAAACCGAGCCGCTCTTGTACCTGAATTCTCTAGAATTGTTTGTGCTAGTTTTGCCTTTGTAACTCCTGACGGTAAAATTCATAAACAAACGTTTGCAGATAAAGATGAAATGAAATTATTGGAGGGAGTGAACGCACTTTTAGACAAAGTTTTCAAATTAGATTTTTGGTTGTGTGGACACAATATTAAAATGTTCGACATACCGGTATTACAAAAAAGAATGGTAATTAATGGTATCAAACCATCAGTATTATTACCCGGATATGATACTAAACCATGGGAAATAAAGGCTATTGATACCATGGATATTTGGAAGATGGGAAATAATTTTGCTCTGTCATCTTTAGAACTCATGTGTGCGGCTATGGGTGTACCATCACCAAAAGAAGGTGAGGTTACAGGAAACCGCGTTCATGAGGCGTATTACGACTACGATCAACTTGATCTAATCATCGAGTATTGTGAGAGAGATGTAGAAGTATTGATTAACTTGATAAAGAAATTCAAAGAACTCAAATAATGTCTAAAAACGATTCATTCCCCGAAGATCTCGATAAGATACTCCAAAGACTTCAAAATCAACTTGATGAGTTAGATTCAGGTGTGATCGATGAAATTGATGGAATCGAGATAAAAAATTTAGAAGATGTATATAATCAAATCCAACCAAAATTAGATTTGAAATATCGAAAGGATCACTCGACGGCGGTTGATCCTTTCTATAACTACGATTCTGACTCAGGATTTGATTTATTTTCAGTTGAAGAAGTTCAATTTTTACCATTCGAGAGAAAATTGGTTTCAACAGGGTTGTTTTTCGATATTCCTGAGAATTATGAAATACAAGTCCGAACTAAAAGTGGATTGGCAATAAATCAAGGTCTGATTGTTCTGAATAGTCCGGGAACTGTAGATCAGGGATATACGGGTGAAATAAAAGTTATTTTGATGAATATGAATAACTATTCAATCACTATTGATCAGGGTCAAAAAATTGCACAAGCAGTCCTTTCACCTGTAGTGAGTGGTAAGTGGGTAAAATTAGTTGAACAAAATAAAATTAATCAAAAAGATCGAGGAGACAATGGATTTGGGTCAACAGGAATATAATGGAAATACTATCAGTCCAGTCTTACCTGATGGTATTAAAAACTACCTAATTGATATTGATGGGACAATTACTGAAGATGTTCCAAATGAGGAACCGTGGAGAATGGAAACCTGTTTACCCTACCCAGGGTCGGTCGATACCATAAATGATTGGTACAATGAAGGTCACATAATTACTTTCTTTACTTCAAGAACTGAGGATCATCGTAAAGTGACTGAGGAATGGCTTCAAAATCATGGGTATTTTTACCACAACTTATTGATGAACAAACCCAGAGGTGGAAACTACCATTGGATTGATAATCATATTGTCAGAGCCACACGATATGAGGGTAAGTGGAACAAAATGACTAAAAAAACTTTTGACATAGAAGTATTCGAATAATGATAACAATAATTTACTCAACCCATAAAGACGAAGTTTATAACAATAACTTCAAGAGTAACTTGCTCCGAAGTGTTGGATTAAAAGAGGTCCAAATTCTTCAATACCAAAACAACAACCAATATTCATTATCGGAAGTATATAACAAAGGTATTTCAGAATCTATTTTTGACATTGTTGTGTGTCTACACAATGATGTTAAAATGGAAACAAATTGGGGTAAAAAATTAGTAAAAGATTTCCAAGACAATCCCGAGTTTGGTATTATTGGTAAAGCAGGTACTAGCTACTTCCCTGAATCAGGAGTTTATTGGGAAAGACTCCCTCAAACTATGGTTGGTCAAGTATATCACCATCCGGAGGGTCAGAAAAAGTTTTTGAGTAAATATTCACCAAAATTACCATTTATTATTCCAGTCGTTTCTATTGATGGACTTTTTATGGCATTTGATAAAACAAAAATCAAACATAAGTTCGATGAAACAATTGGTAGATTTCATTTTTACGATCACCCCTTTTGCGTATCAAATTTTTTAGATGGTGTTAAAATCGGAGTTACATCGTCTTTTGAAATTACTCACGAATCTGTTGGGAGACCCAACGAAGAATTTTTTAGGTCTAAGGAGATTTTTCTAAATAAATTCAAGAAACATCTCCCTTTGGACTTAAAACCTGAATTCGTATTTGTTGAACCTGTCAAGAGTAAGCCAAGTAAAAACACAGGTAAAGTTGCTGTAGTAATTCCTACAAAAGGAAAACTAAACCTACTTTTCAGTTGTTTAGACTCTTTTAAGTTACACACAAAAAATGTAAATTATGAGGTATTTGTTGCGGATACAGGATCAACTGATCAAGAGAAAGAAGAAATTAGAAAATACATCATCACTAATTCAGAACAAATTAAGATACATCTAATTGAATATGATTATTATAACTTTGCCAAGATCAACAATGATGTTGTAAAAAAATACATAACAAATGAGTTTGAATTCCTGATGTTTAGTAATAACGACATACAATTACTCAATAATGTTATGTATGGGATGTTACAAACATTTAGAACAAATCCAAAGACAGGAACCGTTGGAGCCAGACTTCACTTCGAGGATAATACCGTCCAACATGATGGTATCCTAACAGGATTTGCGAATGAGGGTAGAGACTTTGCCCTTACACATAAAAATTTTCGATCTTACTATAACTTTTCAATTACACAGACCAAGGTTGTAGGTAATACCGCGGGTTTGATGATGATAAGAAAAAATGTTTTTGAAAAAATTGGTGGTTTCAACGAAATATATAGAGTTTGTTTTGAAGACGTAGAATTAAATTTTCAATGTATAATTCATGGATTTGATAACATTTGTGACGGGAGTTTAGTAGCATATCATTTTGAAAGTCAAACCCGAAAAAATAATGATGAGGAAATTTTAATAATGCAGCAAGATTTAGGACATACCTTGACAAAATTTGTAAGTGATAACAAAGATAAACTAAAACATTGGATTTCAATCAAATAAAATGAGTGAATTAATAAATGTAATTACCAGAACTTCAAACAGACCAAAGGCTTTTGATAGGAATTATAAATCAGTCAAAAGTCAAACGTACAAAAATATAAATCACATAGTAATTTACGATAATCCCCAAGATTATGAAAATTACGTTTCTAAATATTCAGATATAACTCTATTTGGAGTAGATAGAGAGGAACTGATCCAAAACTACAAAGGTCCAATTTTTACAAGTCGATTATTTTGGCCATCATATCATAATTTGTATTTTAATCCAGTTTTAAAAACCATCGAAGATGGTTGGATAATTTTTTTGGATGATGATGATCTTTTTTTTGATGAAAATTCTGTACAAAAAATTGTGGATAATCTAAAAAATGAAGATACCCTATATATTTGGAAAATGTTGTCAGGTGGACATGCAATTATTCCAAGACAAATTACATTCAATATGAAAAAATTAGAACTTGGTAATATTGGTAGTAATTGTTTTACATTTCATTCCAAGTGGGCAAAGAAATACGAATGGGACGGATTCAAGTGTGGTGACTTTAGGTTTGTCGAGTCTTTAAGTAAGACCATTCCAAACCAAGAATGGATTGATCAGATTTTGGTTTTAGTACCATCGGCGGGTTTCGGTAAAAGAGTCGATAACTAAATAATCTTATAATTATAGTTATAATCCCCTACCTAAATGAAAAAACAAATTACCAACTTAAGTCGAATAACCGGTAAAAAACATATTATACAAAATGTTGGAAAAACATCTGCGGTAATAAATTATACAAAATGGGGAAGCGGTCTTTTAGTACGTAATCAACCAATCAATCCAGGACGGACAGTTACCGTACAATACCAATCAGGTAGTTTTTACAGTGCTACCATGACTCAATTAAAAACTATTAGTATCACAGATCTTCCAGAACTACCGCAGTCAAGTGCCGTAACACCGCCCCCAATTGAGAGTCCACAAGTTATACATGTTCAGAAAGAAACAGAAACAAAAGATTTTACGAAAATACTAATTTCAACTGTAGATACAACTCGTTATGATATATTGGAAAAATTTATATTATATTATCAAAAATTTGGTTTTGACATTTTAGTAATAGGGAATGATGAGAACAAAAAAAATTTGTCAGAATATTTGGGTTCTCAATATATAACAGTAAATAGTGAACCAATAGGATCCTACTTAAATTCTCAAATAGAATTCTTTCAAAAAAACCCCAAGTATTCCCATATTTTACTTTTGGAATCTGATATCTTTCTAGATGAAAATGTCATAACTCAAATTTTTGTACAAAAAAATAAGTATCAGATTTTAGCTTGGAATGATTTTGTTTTGATGAATGATTATGGTGAAATTATTTATATGAAACCAAAGACAAATGGATTGCCAATATCTCAAGTAAGGTTAGTGTCGAGAGAAGTAATTTCTGAATTGAGAGGTCAATTATGGGATACGTTTTTTGGTACCTCATCAAACATAAATTCTTGGGCTAGACTTCAAAGATTTAAATCGAGGAAGATTCTTTCATTTACAGAATCTGATGGTTTGATTTTACAAATAGACCCCACACCAGATGTACACAACTACAAGAAATTGATAAAAGATGGTCAAGCAAATCATCCATCCGAAACTCAGAAGAAAAAAACCCAAAAAATTTGTAACAATATAGATTTTTCTTTTTTTGAAAAAAAATTATTGGACATCAAAAAAGACGTAGTATCAATTATCATAACAAATTTTAACACATCTGAATTTTTAGAAAGTGCCATACAATCGTCACTAGGTCAAACCTATAGTGAAATAGAAATTATCATTTTAGATGATAATTCTACCGACGATAGTCATATTGTATTCGAAAAATATAAAAACCATCCAAAAATTCATATCTACTTGTACGACCAAAACATGGGTCCGTACTGGCTAAAAAATTCAATATTAGACAAGATATCAGGTGACTATGTCACCATATTGGATTCCGATGATATAGATTTACCAGAAAAAATAGAAAAACAATTAACTATATTGAAAGAAAATCCCAATATAAGTTGTGTGACTTGTCAATATGAAAGGATTGGTCACAAAGTCTCACTTGGCTATCCATCGATGATGTGGAGAAAAACCGTTTTCGATAAAATTGGTTATTACGATTCGGTAAAGATGGGGGCGGACTCGGAGTTCTATGAAAGATTTTTGAAAGTTTATGGAAAATCTGCAGTCCACCATATAACAGAAGTTTTACAAAAAGGGGTTAGAAGAGAAAATGGTTTGACAAGTATTATACCAGAAAGGTCAACGTTGAGGAATAAATACTTGAGTAATTTTTTCGATTGGCATAAAAAAACTCGAAATCTATATTTAGAATTCCCATTAGAAATCAGACCATTTCGAGTCCCATCCGAAATGATGATTCATAACGAACAAAAACTATACGAAATTAAAAAACTGCCAAACGAAAACGATAAGTTACCTGTAATAATGTGTGTTTGGAAAAGAATTGATGGTTTTGAAAAAATTATACAACAACTCAATAATCAAACCTACAAAAATTTCAAATTATTTGTATGGAATAACAATTTTGAATTGAAAGATGGTTTTGATAAACTATTACAAACTCATGCAGATTTTGATTATGAAATTCACCACTCTGAAAAAAACATTGGGGGTTTCGGACGATTCTATTATGGCCAAAAAGTTAGACGGAGACCAGGATTAATGGATTATTGTGTTTTTATCGATGACGATCAAACTTTCGGTAACGAAATTTTGGAGGTGTTTTACAGAGAAAAAGAACCCAAAACCATTAAGTCACGCTATGGTTGGAAATTCAACGGTTTGAACTATAATGTGAACCGAGTTCAAAGAAAACCAGGTGAAGAAATCCACTACGCAGGTACGGGTGGTATGATAATGGACATGTCAATTTTGGAGGATCCTAACTTATATAAATGTAAGGAGGATTATTGGTTTGTGGAGGATTTATGGTTATCATTTTTTGCCAATAAAATTCACGGATATAAAGTATCAAAAAGTTCCGCAATCATTAAAAATGGAGATGATCAACACTCTTTATACAAACGAGTCAAAGATTTGAAAACACCAATGTTAAAATACTTGGTAAAAGAAGAAAATTGGAATATATTATAAAACAAACAATCACGATAAAATTTTATGAGCGAAATTTCTATAGTTTTTTTGAATTGGAAAAGAAGAGAGAATCTATCTTCTATATTAACCAAAACACTATCTCAAACTATACAACCTGACATGTATTTGGTTGATAACGCCTCAAACGATAGTAGATACAAAATTACAGTAACAGATCCAATCAATTACATCTCGTCGGATAATTCTTTACAATGTTGGGCTCGTTGGGAATTAATTAAGGATGTTCACACCGATTATTTTTGTGTGATTGACGATGACATCATTTTTTCCGATCACAAAGTTTTAGAGATTTGTAAAACTTTCATGGACAAAAACCCAAGTGTCGATGCGGTGGGATATGCTGGGGTAATCAATGACCAACAAAGTCAATATTGGTATTGTACCCATATTCAAAATCCCGAAGATAGAAACATCTCAGTGGATGTAATTAAAGGACGTTTTATGTTTATACGCACATCAAGTTTAGAAGGACTTGATATGACACCAGATTTTACTTGTGATGACATAAAAATTAGTTCACATCTTAAGAAAAAAATTGTATTGTCCGATTTATCAAATAAATTCATCAATATGAAAGAAGGTGATGAAGCACTTCATGTTCAAGTTTCACAACGTGAAAAAAGAGAAATCGCAATGAGAAAATACTTTCCACTATGAGTAGAATAGGAGTAATAAATAAAAGTGGTAAAAAAACGTTTATCGAATTAACATCTCAAGATTTTGAATCAAATACTGATGAAATAGTAACAATACAAAATTCTGAAATTGTATTTTTTTTTGATGAGGTTACACTGTTACCCAACAATACTTTCGACACAAAAAATCTAAACAACACTTTGGAATCTTGGGGATATTGTTTTGAAAATGAAATAAGTGTGCATGGTAAAATTTTTGTTATTTGCTCTAATATAAATCCAAATGAATTTCAAAGGATTAATGAAATTCTAAATCCGATGAATATTGAAGTCGTTTACTCACCCCCCACATCAGAGGTGAATACCGGAAAAATTATTCTTGGAACTCTTAATCATTTAGTTGTTTCTAAAATTCAAAGTTTGTTGGTGGACATCGGGTTCAAAAATTTATCTATTACAAACATGTCTCCTTCCTCGGCTGAACTTGTAAATCTATTGGAAAACAACTTAAATTACCTCAAATACACTTACACAAAAATGATCGATGAGGTCATGGAAGCAAAAGGGGATGGTGGTATTATAGAAAATTTTTTAAAATTAAACTATCCTTCAGAAACTTTAGAAATGAAGTTGAAGAATGATGTTTTACAATCTTTTATTGAGAAGAAAAAAACACCTATAAATTTTGGTGGTGATATCAATTATAATTTGGATAATCACAACATATTTGTACTGAATTATATTTTGGACACACAGAAAGATTTATCGGTTCCACTATTGGTTGGGGGTATAACATATGAAAACTCTGAGATTGTTGATAGTAGAAAATTGTTCGTTGTATTGGAACTTATCAAAAGGGGGTACACAATTTACGTTTTCGAAAGTGATACTTTCTTGAAAAATAAAAAGATTATAAATGAGTTGTCACACGATTTTGGTGATAAAGTTAGATTTTACAAAAAAGGAAGTGAAGTTGATGGTGAGAAGGTAAATTTATAATCTATACTTTTACTTATTGAATAATATCTTATAAAAAATGGAAAAACCAATTGTTTTTAACGCCAAGGAATGTCCCAGTTGTAATATTCCAAAAGGATGGGGACACGAAATTATTTTTGAAAACAACGAGCACTATTGCGGTAAATTGTTAGTTTTCAAGAAAGGATGTAAATTCTCAATGCACTACCATATGATCAAAGATGAAACTTGGTATGTACAAGAAGGTGAATTTATTTACCGATGGATAAATACTGAAACCGCTGAGGTTGTTCAAGAAGTCTTGACACCTGGTGATTCAGTTAGACAATACCCAGGGCAACCCCATCAATTGGAAGCATTGACTGACGGAGTGGTGTTTGAGGTATCAACAGAACATTTTGATAGCGATTCATATCGAATATGGAAGGGAGACACACTTCAGAATTGAGAGTTTGGGTAAATGGTACCTTCGATGTTCTCCACAGAGGTCACATTGAACTATTGAAGTTCGCATCAAAGTTTGGAACCCTTAGAGTAGGTATTGATTACGATGAGAGGGTACAAGAATTGAAGGGTCCAAGTCGCCCTGTAAATCTATGGACTGACAGAAAGTTTATGATGGAAAGCATCACTTATGTGAACAGTGTTGTAGGATTTGGATCCGATGAAGAACTTGAAGATCAAATAAGGGAATGGAAACCCAAATACATGATTGTAGGTAGTGATTATAAAGAAAAAAAAGTTATTGGATCACATTTGGTCGAACAAGTATTATTTTTTGATAAAATTGATGGATTTTCCACAACCAAAATTTTAGAGTATGACAAGAATATTAGTAATTGGTGAATTGGGACAAGACATTTTTGTTTATGGAAATGTTACAAGAATTTGTCCCGAGGCTCCCGTACCTGTTTTCAACCCAACACATCAAACCACGAATTCTGGTATGGGTGGTAATGTTGTTGAAAACCTTAAAAGTTTGAAACCAAATATCGATGTCGTCCATTGGTATCAAACAGAAAAGATCACCAAGACAAGAATGGTTGAATCAAAAAGTAACCAAATGTTGTTGAGGATCGATGAAGGTGAGAATGTGAATATACATCCATTAGTATTTTTATCACCAAAGAAAAACGAAACAATTAGTGAATCTGACGCGGTTATCATCAGTGATTACGACAAAGGGTTTATTAAGAAGGAATTGATAAAAAGAATTTCGGAACTTCACAAATTAGTAATATTAGACACCAAAAAGAAATTAGATGAGGAAACAATCAAATACGTAAAGTTTATCAAACTCAACGAAAGTGAATTTTTGAACAATATAAAGTTGGTTCATGAAAATCCAGAAAAATTTATCATAACTTTAGGTTCTAAAGGTTGTCAATACAACGGTGAAATATACCCTTCCAACAATCCAAAAGAAACCATAGATGTAAGTGGTGCTGGTGATACATTCGTGGCATCATTTACCTTAAAATACTTAGAAACAAAAGATGTACCTACATCATTGATGTACGCCAATGAAATGGCTGCGATAGTTGTTAGTCAACGAGGAGTAACAACCCCTAAATAATAAATCAAAATAAATGGCTAAAAGAGCACCAAGAATTTCAGGACAAACTGAGGATTTTACTCAGAAAAACTTAACCAAAAAAAATATCATAAATCAAATAATCCCGAAAAAAACAAGGGAAAAATTTTTGAGTGACTCACAAAAAAAATATTATAACTTACTTTGTGATAAAGAAATAACCATATGTTCAGGACCCGCCGGTGTTGGTAAATCTTATATTGCGATGAAAGCGGCGGTAGATTTATTAGTTGATCCAACCACACCATATGAAAAAATTATTATTGTCAGACCTGCAGTTGAGGCTGAAGAAAAATTAGGAGCGTTACCAGGTAATGTGGAAGAAAAATTGGATCCATACATTTTTCCATCATATTATTTATTGAATAAGATTATTGGTAAACAAAATAGAGAAAAACTTAAAGACATTGAGGCTATTGAAGTTTTCGCTTTGGCGTACATGAGAGGAATGAATATTGATAATTCAATCTTGATATTTGAAGAGGCACAAAATGCCTCACCAAAACAAATGAAACTGTTACTGACGAGAATAGGATTTAATAGTAAATTTTTCATATCCGGTGACTTAGAACAAACTGATAGATATAAAGACAAAACTCACTCAGGATTGTGGGATGCAATTGAAAAGTTTACAAATGTTGATAAAATTGGTATCTTTTCGTTCAAAGATGGAGACATAGTTAGAAATCCACTTATAAGTCAAATATTAGAAAAATACGACGAATGATAAGATTAGCAATTGAGATTGATGGTGTACTTAGAGATACCTACTCAAAAATAGAACAGATATATCAAAAATATTTTATCGATGAGTTGGAGTTGGTAGATGAAGATTTTCAATATGAAATCATCAAACCTTACAACACACCAAACTATGAAAATCATTTCATTTTCAAGACGGATGAAGAGTTTGTGTCGTTTATATATGAAGAATTTGCGATGCAGATATTCGGACACGCACCATCGAGTACAATGTCTACATTTTATGATTTGAAAGACCTCCAAATAAGTTTCGAAGAGGATATTGAAATAGTGTTAATTAGTGAGCAGATTGGCAAAACAAAACCAGCAACATTATTTTTTGTTTCCAAATTTGGTTGTGATGTTGACAAAATTGTTTTTTTCAACAAAAAAAATATGAACCGCATATGGGAAGAATTTGACATTTTAGTTGCGGCATCCCCCAAGTTGTTGGATAATTGTGAAAACAAACCTACAATAAAATATGAAACAACATATAATTCTAATATCAACTTAGAAAATACTATAACTAATTTGAAAGAATTAGAATCAACACTAAAAAAAATTATAACAAATGCTCCAAGTATTCGGTGAAAATTATTATTTAGATTTGGAAAAACTTGATAGTTTTATCAATCTTCCAAATCAAGAAACAAGTGGTTCTACAGATACCCAACACATTTCCATTTTGAAATACGAAATGGTTAAATTAATGACCGAAGTTGTTCTTAGTGACCAAGATGAGGTTGATGAAAAATTGGGAGATCGTGGGGCGGAAAAACTCACAATTCCTTACCGATTGGCTTGGAACACAATGCTATTTTATAAATTCATACAAAAAATCTAAAAATGGAAACAGAACTTTTTGAAAAAATCAAAAAATCTATTCAAAACATAGAAGAGAAAAAAAACAAACTTTATTTTTTTGTACAAGATACAAAAGGAAACGCCAAGGCATCTATTGCTTATATCTATGATATGGCCAAAACGTTACACGATGAAGGTTTTACCGTGGTAATGTTACATGAAAAAAGTGATTTTGTGCCGGTATCTGTGTGGTTGGGAGACTCACACTCTGAACTTAAACATCAATCAATAGAAGATACAAACTTAGAAATTGCGCCTGAAGACATTATGATTATACCCGAAATATTTGGATTTATCATGGAGCAGATTAAGAATCTTCCGTGTGGGAAGATCGTAATTGCTCAGGCTTATGATCATGTTTTGGAAACGTTGACTCCTGGTATGAGTTGGACTCAATTAGGTTTTTACAAATGTATCACAACAAGTGAATCACAGAGAGAACAAATCGAAAAAATTATGAAGAAAGTTTCATATGCGATAATCCCACCTGTGATCTCAGAAAAATTTGAGAAACAAAAGTTTCCTGCTAAACCTATCATTGCGGTTCATACTCGTGAGCAGAGAGATGGTATCAATCTAATCAAACAATTTTATCTAAAGTACCCACAATACAGATTTTTTACATTCCGTGACCTTAGAGGTCTCACACAGGACGAATTTGCTAAAGGACTTCAAGATGCGTTCCTTGGAGTGTGGATTGATCCAACTTCAGGTTTTGGAACCTTTCCGTTGGAGTGTATGAAATCAGGAGTTTTAGTTTTGGGTACTAAACCAAACTTGAAACCTGATTGGATGACAGATACAAATGGTGTATGGTTAGACAATCCAAACATGATGGTGGATGTTATTGCCGACATTATACAAACTTGGTTAGAAGACAACCTTGTTGGTGACATCTATACTGAATCAGAAAAAACTGTCGAAAAATATACAAATAGAAAACAATTCGAAAATCAAGTTATAGAATTGTTCACAGATTTTTCTAATAAACGTAAAGAAGCTTTCGAAGCTCAATTGACAAAAGAAACTGTATAATTTATGGAAAATGTTTTAGACCTATCAGTAATTTTACCTATCAAATCTGCCGTAACAAAAGATTTTGATATCTATTTTGAAAGATGTATTCTTTCATTACAATCACAAAAAGTACCATTCAATGACGTTATAATTGTTCATACAATCGAAGAACAATTAGTAAGTAAATTAAATTCATACGACTTTGGAGACCTAAATGTTGTTTTGTTACCATACGAGGGTGAGGCAAATTACCAAAGTCAAATAAACTATGGTGTAAAAAACACAACGAGCAAGTGGGTATCTTTCTTTGAAATTGATGATGAATATGCGAATATTTGGTTTTCAAATGTCCAAAAATATATGGGATTTTATCCTGATGTAGACGCATTTTTACCCATAGTCGTTGATGTTGATGAAAAAGGAACTTTCGCAGGATTTACAAATGAAGCTTCTTTTGCCGCTAATATTGCACATGAAATTGGATATTTGACTAATGAAACTTTGCTGAATTACCAAAATTTCCAAACTGCGGGAATAGTAATCAATCGTGAAAAGTTCATTGAGGCCGGAGGTTTCAAACCTTCAATCAAGTTAACTTTTGTATATGAAATGTTATTGAGAATTACACACAATTCGATGAGAATTATGACAATACCAAAATTAGGTTACAAACACATGGCACTTAGGGAAGGATCTATTTTTTGGAACTACAAACATGGTTCTGATCGATTGACTGAAAATGAGGTAAGATTTTGGATTTCTTCAGCCAAACAAGAGTATTTCTTCAATGATGATAGAAACATAAAGTATGAGTTAGAAAATGCTTAATGATTTCTGCGACAACATCAACCACTACTGTCAAAAGGGGTAGAAAACCAACACAAACAAATTATTTTGATGTTGCCGAAGAGAATGCCGTGAGGATGTACCTAACTGCTGGAACTTTTGAGGAGAAAAATAAAATATATAATGAATTTCTTAGAGGTCCATTAGACAAAATGATTTCCTCAATCATTCGTAGATATAAATTATATCGTAAAGATATGGATTTTACGGATATCCACACGGATACACATTCTTTCCTGATGACAAAAGTTGACAAGTTTAAACCAGACAAGAATAAAAAAGCGTATTCTTATTTTGGCACAATTTGTAAGAACTATTTGATGGGTCAAATAATAAAAGACCAAAAAGAAACAAATAGAAAAATTTCTTATGAAGATATTTCATCTCAATTAGAGACAAGGCCAGATATGATTTACTATTTAGAGTACGAAAAAACCGATGCTGACGCTGTGATTCAGAATTTTTTAAAAGAACTCAGAACTACTTTAGATGACAATAGTCTCAACAGTAATGAACGTAAGCTTGGTATTGCATTGTTGGAATTGTTTGAAAATTACAAAACTATTTTTATGGGTACTGATAACAATAAATTTAATAAAAATATTATTTTGTTATCAATTCGAGAAATGACAAATTTATCGACTAAAGAAATTAGAAGTGCCATGAAAAAATATAAAAAACTATATCATGTCGTTGTGAATGATATGTTAGATTGAAAATTTCATTTAATTCGTATTTATAGTATATGTCACGTCCGAAGAAAAAAGAGATAAATCTAAGTAAAGATTCTATCCTCGCATTGTTACAAGAGGTTTACAACGAACTTGTGGAGCAAAGATCTACTGCATTGAGAGTACAAAATAAAATGTTAGCACTACTCAAAGATCCACAAGATATGAGAGAAATTGGACCGGTTCTTGAAAAACAACAAAAAATTATAAATGATGTTGTCGAAAAAAAATTAACATTAGCCAAATTACAATCATCAATATGGGAGAAATCCCAAGTTCAAGAGGACAACATGATGTTGACAGATATCGATGATGAAATGTTACAATCACTAATTCAAAAAGATGTAGAAAATATTGAGTCGGATAAATCATATAGAATGAAATAAACGATGGCAATCGATCTAAATGACGATTTCAATTTTCTTAAAAATAGGATCAAGGCAATTGACACCTATAATGAAATTAGTAGGAGCACTACAGATTTAACAAACCAACAACAATCAAACTTGGAGGTAAATTCGGATCTTACACTATCTCCTTTATCACAACTTAGCGAACAAAGAAAAAGATATCAAAGACAGGTTCAGACCCAACTTGGAAAACTGTTAGAAATCGATAACTTGATACCTGAAAATCGTTTTACAGGTAAGACTTCAAACAGTGTAAATTCCTTTATCAAAGATAGTTTTTCAGAAGCCCTTGATGAAATTAAAAGTAGAGTTCCACAAATTGTCATTGATGAAATGATAAAACAGTTGGGTTGCTCTCAAGAACAAACATATGATGCGGTAATCACTAATCCTAATACAACTCTTCAGGGGATATACGTACCAGTTGAGTCTATAGATCTAATGGGATTTTTGAAAGAAAGTACAGGAAGTACAATCGGAAAATTATTCTATGAAAAAGATGATATAACGATTCAAAACAAACCATTTTCGATGAACCGCGAATTGTATCGTAGAATTCAGAAAAAAGATGAGTCGTATAATGATGATTATGGGGTAAATTATCAAGGGGCGTCATTACAAAATTTGTTCAACATAACGTTTGTAAACCAAGATGATCAAGGAAATCAAGGTAACTTTTTCAAAGTGAATTTGATAAACCGTAGTGACAACAAAAATCTTATTGGTCAATTTATAACGGACTACTTTAACTCTATACAACTTGTTGATACTAAAAATATACAATTACAATTATTTGATTTTCTTTTTGGTTTAGTATCAGTAAACCTCAAATTGGGTGTTGGTGAAGTTAGCGATAAAGCATATTTTCAAAGAATCCTACAACGAATCATGGGATTGTGCTTTGACTCTACCGAGGAAATTAATGTAAGTGGCATTGCTAAAGTCGCACCTTTAGATGGTGTCGACCAAACTTTTTTTGAACTTACTGACGTAGATCTCAGAATTATCGAATCTGAAATTTCCAACATAAAACTTGGTGTTTTTGAGTACATCGATTGTACGAATATAAAACAACCTTTGAACAGTAATGAAGTTTTAGACAATCTACTGAGACTTTTGGATGTGAACGACAACGATAATGCTGCAAATACTGTCATTCTCAATGAAACCTTAGAAACAATCAAGGATAAAACAATAGGTCCCAAATTTGCTTTAGGATTGTCGATAGATCAAGACGCTATTGATAAATTCCCGCAGGCACTCTACGCAGCGGTTTTATCACCCAAAGTACTTTTACCATTCATGATTATGGTAAAAGCATTGGAAGCATTGAAAAACAATACTCAGACGAGTATTACTCAAGAAGTTTACGATTTGGAAAGTTTTATGAAATCATTCCCAAATTTCAATATTCAAGTAGCTTCTAAAATAGCAGCAACGTTTGTTGAAATACTACGAGAAATTATTATTCGTGATATCAAAAAACTCACAAGAAATATTGCTCGTAATTTAAGAAAAGAACTTAATAAAAAAAGATTGTTACAGACAAAATCACTTTTAGCACTATCAATTTTGCTAACTCAAATTATTCCTGACGCCAGAAAATGTAAAAGTGTGATTGATTCAATTATTGAAATAGTTGAATTGGCTTTGAGAGGTGGTAGATACGATATACCTGAAGTGGCGTTATTGTTTGCCGATTTACGTTCAGGTTTTAGTGATACACGAGCAATGTTAGAAACTATCGAGCAGATGCAAACATATGGTATCCCAACTGGACCAATGCCAGATGGAAGTACAAACCTGTGGTTGTTGTCAGTTAAAGCACAAATAGAGGGAACTGAAAGAGAAAGAACAAAAAACAGTAAAACACAACAAGTAATCCCACCATTGACGATTTCACCGGCTGGTATTACTTTTCCTAGAAAAGCCTCAGGTATACCATCATGATAGAAAATAATAATATTTCAATAGAAAAATTTCAGGAAATAATTTCTGATTTAGAAAACTGTAGTAATAAAGAACTTACTCAGGCAATGGACTTTTTGAATTTAGATTTCAACGAAACAAAAAGTATAATTATAGAATTGACTAATCATTTAGATAATGTCGAGAATCTATACAATAACATCCTAAGAGAATACCAACAAAGAAACAATGGAATCTGAAAACCCACTGATAAAAAAAATTATTTATCCTGCGGAAGTCGTAGACAACCAAGATCCTATGATGCTTGGTCGTATTCGTGCTTATCCGTTGGATAGAAATGTCAGGGCGGCTTTAGAGGGTTTCAATTATGATCCTGTAAAAGATAAATGGGGACCAAAAGACCCGTTCGTTCAATTACCATTACTTCCGATGTTTATTGCACAGGTACCTGAGGTAAAGGAGAGGGTAAATCTTATTTATCAAAATAGTTTATATCCATATCAGGATGTCTATTACGTTCAGGGGGCATTTTCCTCACCTATGAGTTTACCCTTTGAAAACGTACAAGCAGCCAACAAATACACTTCATTAGGTGATCGAGTAATTAGTTCTTTAGCACTGAAGAACCAAGATGGTACTTATAAAAATTTAAAATCTTTTGGTATATTTCCTGAACCAGGTGATAATGCTCTTTTGGGGCGTGGTGCCGCTGATGTTATAGTAAAACAAAATACAGTACTTTTACGAGCATCCAAAACTAATACTTTGGACGTAAAAAAATTTCCTATAGCAAATTCAAGAAGGGCTTTTATTCAAATTTCAGGGTTTGATTCACAAATATCTAATACGGGAAAAAAAACACTACTAAAAACATCTTCAGTAAACGTCCCGACAAAAAAACTTATTGAATGGGATATACAAAATATTGAAAACACACAAAATAGTTTTACCGGTCAAATACGTTTGTTTTCTTTGAAACCGTTAAACCAAACTTTGACAGATAATATCAAGTATGATTCAGATTTAGAATCAGTCAAATTTTTAGAGTACTATGAATCATTTCAGGCTCTTTCTTTTGAACAAACGGTAAACAAAATCAATGGGTTCATTCAAGGGGTAAATCAAGGAAAAATATCTAACGGACCTGAAGTTGTCGACCAATTCCCGTTTGCCTATAGACCAAGTGCATTTATTAGAAACATATTGGACAACTCAGGGGGGTCTATTCAAAATACCCAAATATCCACAATTTCTTACTCGAATTCTCTACGATTTGCCAATTCAATAACTTTGAGTCCTGGATTGGGCCCAACAAGTTATAAATTCGCCTTGGTAAGAACTAAAAATGAGATTGGTCGACCGATCAAAGTAGAGTTAGAAGATATAATCACAAAAGATGTAACTCCACAAACATCAACTTTCCTTGGTATGGGTGCAGATACTGTATATCTTTTATCACACAAGTCAAATAAAAAAGTCAACTTTGAAAACAGTATTTACGGGTTTACTCAACAACAGATACAAGAGAACATTCTACCGTTTACATCCTCAACTGTTAGAGGTGAAGAACTGATTGAATTACTGAACTTGATTGTTAGATTCTTAATCTCTCACGTTCATCCACTACCAGGTGTACCGCCAGTTCCTGTAGCAACAGATGGAACACAATCAAATCAAATACTATTTGAACTCCAAAACGCTGCAAATAAAATCCTGAATCCAAATATTCGAATTAATTGATATTTATTATAAAAATCTATAAATGTCAATTTTAAGGTCATACTACAATAGGAACAACACCATTCAATTCGATAGTTTTGTAAACACAGGAAGAAACCCCGTTACTCAACTGTTTTTTGGTGATGGACTTAATCTAAATGTTCCATACGGGTACACTCGTTTCATTTTTGATTTGGACTTAGAACTCCTAAGACAAAAATTGGAAACAGGTGAAATTGCCACAGGTTGTACCTCTGCAATGACTCATACTCTTGTAATGACAAACACAGGTTCTTTTGATGAAGAACTCTTAAATGACACTATGAGTGATGGATCGAGAAGAGCAACGTCATTTGATCTTATATTGTTTAGAATACCACTTTTTTCGGGTAGTTCAGGTGATACTCAAACTTGGGATGAGGGTGTTGGATATGATTACGTTGAGGATTCCGCAATAGCACAGTTCTCAAATAACAAACCTTATAGTACTCGCCCTTCTAACTGGTTCCAAACCACTACCATAACGGATTGGTCTGAACCTGGTATCTATAGTAATAGAAACCTCAGTGATATCGATGGTTTGAATTATTCAGGATTGACAATTGTTGATCGACAACATTTCGAATTTGGTAACGAAGATATCCACTTTGATATGACCGATGAAATAAATGGAATATTATTCAGTGGAGTTACTGGTGTTACTGGTTGGGGTATTGCTTATGTCCCTGAGATTGAGAATATTACAGGTCTTACTGAAACATATTCTGTTGGATTTTTTACCCGCCACACTCAAACTTTTTATCAGCCGTTTTTACAAACAACATATGACGATATTATCGAAGATGATAGAAATACCTTTGTTGTAAACAAACAAAACAAATTATATTTGTACGCATTTGCAAATGGGGATTACATTAACTTAGATTATCCACCAAGTGTTGACATTTTAGACCCAAATGGAGACCCAATTGCTGGTTTTACGGGACTTACTACCTGTCTGAGGACAAAAGGGGTGTACGAGGTTGTAATACCCCCTATAACGGGATATTCTACCCCATGTCAGTTCACAGATGTTTGGTATAATATCGTAAAAGATGGTAATACTCTTCCAATTGTAGAAAACAATTTTATTTTACAAGCTTCATCAGCCTACTTTACTA
>Ga0172372_10000696_pt1 | contig 51468 bp, 43 predicted proteins | sample LakKiv5m_2_FD_114544 | JGI IMG/M metagenome (GOLD analysis project Ga0172372, IMG submission 114544) | Freshwater microbial communities from Kabuno Bay, South-Kivu, Congo - kab_092012_9.5m | ecosystem: Environmental > Aquatic > Freshwater > Lake | place: Democratic Republic of the Congo...
CACTGGCACTCAGGGAACCACTGGAAACACAGGAGCCACAGGCACCGCAGGTGCCACTGGCACTCAGGGAACCACTGGAAACACAGGTGCCACAGGAGCCCAGGGAACCACTGGAAACACAGGTGCCACAGGAACTCAAGGCGCGTCTGGTTCGACGGGTCTCACCGGTGCCACCGGTGCTCAGGGAGTGCAAGGTGCCTCTGGTTCCACAGGCCTGACAGGAGCCACGGGAGTGCAAGGTGCCTCTGGTTCCACAGGTTTGACCGGTGCTACAGGAATCCAAGGAGCGTCGGGATCGACAGGTCTGACAGGTGCCACAGGGCCCGTCGCCGGTGCCAACACTCAAGTCCTCTACAACAACTCCGGCGCCGCCGCCGGTGCGACCGGGCTCGTCTACATCGTCGCCTCAGGTAACGTCGGCATCGGCACCATCACCGCAGGATCACGCCTCACGGTGTCGGGCTCTTCGACAACGACGGACCAAACGATGCTCGTCAGGGGTGGTGCACCAAACCAGTCTGGCCCTGTCTTCGAGGTAGAGAACAACCTCGGCTCTACCCTCTTCGTCGTGTCGGGTTCCACCGCCGGAAACGTCGGCGTCGGCACTGGTTCACCATCGGCCAAGTTCGAGGTCGTCGGCGTCTCAGGGTCTCTCTTCTCCGTCACGGACAGCCTCTCAGGATCACTCTTCTCCGTCAACACGATATCCGGTCTCCCAATATTGGAAGTTTTTTCTGACAACACCCTGGTGGCCGGAGCCTACAACACCAACGCCCTCGTCGTCACAGGCAGCAGGGTCGGCGTCGGCGTCTCAGCGCCCAACGTCGCATTTGAAGTCTCGGGTGCCATCAGGCTTCGTGGCTCCACGTCGGGTTACGTAGGTCTTCAACCGGCAGCCGCAGCGGGTTCCACCACATACACCCTGCCGTCTGCCGACGGTTCTTCGGGTTTCGTCCTCTCCACCAACGCCTCCGGCGTGCTGTCGTGGGCTTCGCCTGGTGCAGGTGCAACCGGTCCCACGGGTGCCACAGGCGCCCAAGGAGTCCAAGGAGCTTCCGGTGCGACGGGCACTCAGGGAACGACAGGCAACACCGGAGCGACGGGCGCGCAGGGTACGACCGGAAACACGGGTGCCACGGGATCCACAGGACCGCAAGGATCTCAAGGAGTCCAAGGAGCCTCCGGTGCTACAGGTTCTCAAGGAACTACGGGTAACACAGGTGCCACAGGCTCTACGGGACCTCAGGGAACCACAGGAAACACCGGCGCAACCGGCGCGCAGGGCACGCAAGGTATCCAAGGTGCGAGCGGTTCCACGGGATTGACAGGTGCCACAGGCTCCCAAGGAACGACAGGAAATACCGGTGCTACAGGTGCCCAAGGTACTACTGGAAATACAGGAGCGACTGGCGCTCAGGGAACGACAGGTAACACAGGTGCCACAGGAGCTCAGGGAACCACAGGAAATACAGGAGCGACTGGTGCCCAAGGTACCACAGGAAACACGGGTGCCACTGGAGCTCAGGGAACCACAGGAAATACAGGAGTGACGGGGGCTCAAGGTACCACTGGAAACACTGGTGCCACTGGAACTGCCGGCGCCACGGGATCGCAGGGAACGACAGGAAACACGGGAGCCACAGGTGCACAGGGAACGACAGGCAACACCGGAGCGACGGGTGTGCAGGGGGCTTCTGGCTCCACGGGACTCACAGGAGCCACAGGTCCTGTCGCCGGCGCCAACACTCAAGTCCTCTACAACGATTCCGGCACCACTGCAGGAGCCACAGGCCTCGTCTACATCAAGGCTTCGGGTAACGTCGGCGTCGGCACAGCGACACCCGCTGCGAGGTTCCATGTCACCGGTTCTTCGACATCAGCCGACCAGACAGTCTTGATACGTGCAGGTGTGCCAAGTCAACTAGGTCCCATTCTTGAGGTCGAAGACAACGTCGGTAACACGTTGCTTGTCGTGAGCGGCAGCGGCAATGTCGGTGTCGGTACAACAAATCCGGGTGCGCTACTGCACGTTCTCGCATCAGGAGAAAAACACACGATCTTTGCGTCGTCCAATGCCAACCGTGGGTATACGGAGTATCGCTATAACACGTCGACGGCGATTGGATATATTGGCACTGCAAATGGGCTTGTAACAGGTGGGTCCTCTTCAGACTTCACTTTACGAGCCGAAACAGGTGCAATATTGTTCTCCAGCGCCGTAACAGAGAGAATGCGCATCGACTCAGCAGGCAATGTTGGCATCGGCACCAATAACGCCAACAGCAATCGACTCGCCATTTCCGGCGGTAACCTATCGGTCACGGGCTCAGTCCTGCCAGGCGTCACCGCCACTTACGACCTTGGTTCCACAACCTACCGTTGGCGTGACCTGTATGCCCGCACCGGATCTTTCTCCGGAGACGTCACGGTCACAGGTGACTTGACGGTAAACGGTACACAGTTCATCGTCAACACCACAGTCGTTGAGATTGAAGACAATGCCATCCTGTTGAACGCCGGACCGTCTCCCGCTTCGACAGGTGGCATCTACGTCGCCGACACGACGACAGGTGTCACAGGTTCACTCTTGTGGGATGCCACGACAGATCAGTGGAAGGCGGGTAAACTCGGATCTGAGACGACGTTGGTTTCCGGTAGTGGTACCACCAACTACGTGGCAAAGTGGTCAGGAACCAATGGATTGAGCAACAGCACGATATTCGACAACGGAACTAACGTCGGTATTAGCACAACAACTCCACAAAGCCAGTTTCATGTTAGAAATGCTTCCACTACAGCTACAGCGAGACTACAGGGACAGCTAACTGCCAATGGCACAGCTGCAGTTCTCAACTTCAGCAACACGCAAGACATCGCGGGTGGATACATCATCGGTTCCATTGGAGTAGAACGCGTCTCCTTCGATAACTCAGGAGAACTGACTTTCTCCACAGCGAACGCTGCAAATACTCCGACGGAAAGGATGCGCATCACATCGGCAGGAAACGTCGGCATTGGAACAAACTCCATCACAAACCACGGCGCCGGATCCACAAACTTCGCGGTGAATGCAACTTCGAACGCCCTCATCGACTGGATGGTCAACGGCACCCGCACAGCGACAGCATATGCACAAGGATCGGTAACAAATTTTGGAACTGTGACTGCCACCCCGCTGGCATTCATCACCCAGAACGCTGAGAGAATGCGAATCGACTCCTCTGGCAACGTTGGTATCGGTACTGCCACAGTGAACAGTCCACTGCACCTCGACGCCGCCGCTGGCAGCACCATAATGAGATTCTCCGATTCCACGAACGGAACATTCGGATTCATAGGTGCCGGATCCGGCCTCTTCACAGGAACGCCTGCCACTGATTTTGCCATCAGGGCTGAAAATTCATTCTTCGTTAGATCCAACGGCGCTTTAGGAATTGAGCGCTTCAGAATAACTGCCGGTGGAACTTCGGCCTTCACGGGTTCCGTCGAACCAGGAACTGACAATCTCTACGACCTCGGTTCCTCCACCAAGCGCTGGAGGAACCTCTACGCCACCAGCATCTCCGGATCTCTCACCGGTAGCAACGTTCTTGCCGGACAAATTGTTATTGCTGGGACTGGCGGAGCTTTGAGCGGCAGTAATGATTTGTTCTGGAACAACACAAGTAGATTTGTTGGAATAGGAACATCAGCACCTGGGTATTCTCTTGACATCTATAACGGGTCTGTCAAGATTAATAAAAACAACTACCTCATCATTGGAAATGACACGAATGATTCAATCATTGTCAACGACGGACCGGCCCTCTTTCCTACGACAGATAATGTCGTAACATTCAATACGTACGGAGGTGCGTGGAATTTCAGAGATTCCCAGACTGCAATCGCAAGACTTACTATTTTAGCTAATAATGGGAACGTAGGAATCGGTGGAACAAATCCGGTTGCCCGATTTGAAGTCACCGGTTCGGGAAACTCCTCGGGGTCGACGATGCACCTGCTCAACAGTAGCAACACATCTTTGATGTTCGTAAGAGACGACGGTTATGTGGGCATAGGAACAAATACTCCCACCGTTAGCGAGAAGCTCTCAGTCATCGGCAACATGATGATAGGCCAGGGAACTGCAAATACAACTCCCGCCTATCTGCACATCACTTCAGGTGGAGGATCCTACGATTCAATAATTGACTTTGGGTACTACACGACGTTCGACGCCTCTTTGTGGCAGATAGGCCGAAATGGTGCAACAGGTCAATTTCAGATCAACGATACCTCTTCAGGAACTTCAAACAATGCTTTGGCCATAGCGGTCACGACAAGAAATGTCGGAATTGGAACAACAAGCATCTCAGCAAGACTCATTGTTTCTGGTTCTTCCACGACATCCACGCCCACGATGATAGTACAGGAAGGTGTACCTTCTCCCACGGGTGGCGTCGGCGTCTTTAACGTACAGAACTCTGCGGGAACTTCCCTCCTCTTCGTGAGCGGCAGCGGAAACGTAGGCATTGGAACGAATGTTCCTACAAGCTATATCTCGTCAAACTCGACTGTTCTTGCAATCGCACACACAGGAAATGTTGCTACTGTCCGTGCATCCAGCGGACCAGGGCTTGGGTCTGGTAATCAAGTTGAATTCTATGCATCTGCATCTCAGGTCGGCATCTGGGGGTCAACAAACGTTCCGATGGTGTTTCACACGAATGCATCTGAGAGAGTTCGAATTGACACTTCTGGAAATGTTGGAATCAGCACAACGTCGCCCTCAACACGCCTCGACATCGTCAGCGGAACTCTTCGAGCCCAGTATTTCGCAGGTGCCTACGACGGCGAACTCGTGGCCGGTGTGGATGCAGGTGGTTACTACTACGGCACCGGATTCGGAAGGAATACGTCGATACCAATTTTAATTGGAAGCAATGCCTCGAACATCATCATGTCTGCAGGTGGGTCAGAGAGGGTGAGGATCGTCGGCTCCAACGGCAACGTCGGAATCGGAACCAACGCTCCGACAATATACTCAGGTTACACAACTCTTGCCGTCAACAACAGCACGAATGGTGCAGTCCTCGATCTAATGGCAGCAGGGACTCGTCACGGTACATTCTTCTCGACGAACACGCTCTCGACCATCGGCACCGCAACAGCCACTCCGTTTGCCTTTCAGATAAATGGATCTGAACGTGCTCGCATCGACTCTTTGGGAAACGTCGGAATCGGCACCTCGATCATGTCCGATAAGTTGGCTGTCAACGGCACGATGTCTGTCACAGGATCGACTACACTGGTTGGTGCAAGCAGCAATCTCACGGTCGGTGGTAGTGCAACGCTCGGTACGACGCGAAAAGTTTTCATAACGACGGATTATGCAGGTTCAGGAGAGTTGCTAGCTGGCGGTTATATCTCTAGCAATTCCACGAACAATATTTTCATATTACCCTCCTCGGATGGAGGCTCTGCAGGAGCGACCGTTGGTCTTGCTTACTACAGCCCGTCAGCATGGTATTCTGCGGTGCAAGTTTCAAACGTAAGCTCGGGTTATGGCACGTTGCTGCTCATGAAGACAGGTGGTAACGTAGGCATAGGCACCACAGTTGCTTCCGACAAGTTGGCCGTCAACGGAACGATGTCTGTCACAGGATCGACCCTGCCAGGTACCGACAACCTCTACAACCTTGGATCCGCTGCGAAACGTTGGGCCACGGTCTTCGCCACCTCTGTCTCCGGTTCTCTCACGGGCAGTAACGTCCTGGCGGGTCAAGTAGTCGTTGGTGGAACGGGTGGTGTCCTGTCGGGTTCCAACGACTTCTGGTGGGACAACTCCAACGGCAGGGTTGGCATCGGCACTTCATCTCCCAGCTTCAAACTTGAGGTCAATGGTGATTTTGCGGCATCGACGAAGTCGTTCGTCATCCAACACCCCACCAAACCGGGCTGGAAGCTTCGCTATGGATCGCTAGAATCTCCTTATCACGGTGTGCGACTCACTGGGGAGGCCGAGGTTGTCGATGGAATTTGTGAAGTTGTGTTACCCGACTACATAAGCACGCTGTGTAAGCAAGAGGGAGCTCAAGTTCAGGTAACTAACCTCGGTCATAACAAAATGTTGTGGGTTGACTCCCTTAATGTCGTTGATAACAAGTTTGTCGTAAAGAGCAAACATTGGTTCTTCATGAAGTTGTTCGGAAAGAAAAGTTACAAGTTTTATTGGTCTTTCACAGCTGTTCGTAAAGACATAGACGACATGGTCGTGGAGTTCAACCCATGCGGAAATTAAATCTAACGTGTTGCAAGATATGCAATCAAGACTACACTTCGCTTGGTTTTGTTTACTGGAACACAGGTGGCGGTCACACCAACGGTCCGACCATCACCATTGCGAACGTTTTCAACAGCACCACGACTTTTGTTTCCGTGTCCATGGTGTGGAACCACGTCGACAACAAGTACTATTTCTATAGAAACGGAGCGTGGATCAACACCACAAGCTGGACGGACGCGTCGATAAATCAGAACAGGACAGACGGTTTCAATATTGGTGGTAACGTGTATCAATGGGGAACAGGAGGCCAATATTGGCCTGGCAGTATCGCTAGTTTAAGAGTCTGCAGTAGGGCGTTGTCTGCAGACGAAGTGTTGCGTAACTTCGACACCACAAAGGGAAGGTTCGGTTACTGATGGCTGCCACGTACTCTCCAAAGACAGTGACAGACGGCCTCGTCGTTTTGCTCGACGCCGGCAACATCAAAAGTTATGGTGGCACAGGTACGCTGTGGCGCGACCTCAGCGGCAACTCGAACAATATGACGTTGACCAATGGACCTGCTTTTAGCAACGGCACAATACTTTTTGATTCGACAGATGATACTGCAACACTCGGGTTGGACTCGACGTACTTACCTGCTCTTTCTAACTTCTCCATGGAAATGTGGATGAGGATAGACGCCTACCCAACTGCATTGGAGACTGCCAATGCATATGGAAACAAGCAGAAGGCAGGTGTCTTGTTTGGCGCTGTATACTATTCAGGGGTCGCACTGTATTGGTATGGTAATTCTACGGGAACCACACTGGACGTTTTTGCCTACATAAGAGGACAAGATGCGTACCGCAATACTTCTCTTAAGACGATTGGTTTAAATGCTTGGTCACATCTCGTCCTAGTGAACAATTACACCGCGTCAAAGCTGCAACTGTACTTTAACGGTTCTCTTTTTAGTGAAGTCGCAGGTCCCACTCAAGAGTACAATCCTTCATTTACGGCCAACGCCGGAAACATTGGAATCTGTAAAGCAGGGTTCTCAGTAGATGGAGGTGGAACGCTTAACTACTCAAACCTAGACTGCGACGTCGCAATAGCTAAAATTTACAAGAACAAAGCCCTCAGTGCCAACGAAGTGCTGCAAAACTTCAACGCCCTGCGAGGAAGGTTCGGTCTCTGATGGCCCAGTACTTCTCACCTAAGATCGTCACCTCAAGTCTCGTTTTTTATCTTGATTCTGCGAACCTGAAAAGTTATATTCGAAGCGGGACATCTTGGAGAGACATGGTGGGAGGTGTTAACTCGACGCTGACAAACGGTCCGACATACTCCAATGACGTACAGGGAACTTTCATCTTCGACGGTTCCAATGACTATGCCGCTACAGGTAATGTGTCTCTGAGTTATCCAGCAGGTTACACTGTCGAAGTCGTCGTCAAGTACGCGACAATATCAGGCGCCCAAGGGTTGTTCAGCTATAACGATATTAGCAGTTCAAAGTATATAAATTTTTATAAGGCTGCTACGACGATGCGTTGGGAGACAAATGCTTCTCAGGAAATCAACAGTTCGACTCAATTATCGGCAGGTGTGTGGTACCACATCACAGGTGTCCACAACGGCACGACGGCTTTCCTTTACATTAACGCTCGCTTGGAAGCGAGTGGCAACCTGACGACGAGTACTTCCATGACAGCACCCATCGAGGTGGGTAGGTATGCTGGGCACACAAACGGCAGCATTCCACTCGTGAGATTCTATACGAGGCCTCTTTCACCGAACGAGATACTCCAAAACTTTGAATCCGTCAGGGGTCGCTTCGGCATCTAAAGCTCTCCTTCCACAACAAAGAACGTGTCGATGCGGCACACAACTATATTTAGGACGATAAACCATGCCACGTAACATCCTTATAGATCCGCAGAGGACAGGAACAGCCAACCCAAACATTCAGTTCAGCGGCTCGATGGCCAACACCATCAAGTTGGAGGTGTTGACGTCAGGATCCGTCCAGTTCACAGGTGTGTCAGGTTCACTCCTCAACGTCACCGATTCGCTGTCAGGCTCTCTCTTCGCCGTCTCCGACGTCTCCGGTCTTCCCATCATCGAGGTCTTCTCCGACGACAAGGTGGTCCTGGGTCAGTTCAACACCAACGCCTTCGTGGTGACCGGTAGTCGAGTCGGAATGGGAACGAACAACCCTGACGTGCGCCTCGTCATTTCCGGTGGTCTCGGTAATATTCGCATCGGTGAGGTTTTTCCGGCCTACAACGGCATCACGCTCAATGGCCTCACAAGCCAGAATGACTATAACTTCGCGTCAAGAACAACCGATCAGAATCTCTATATAAACAGACCGGCGAGCCAAGCCATTCAGTTCCGAGAGGCGAATACAAATCAGATCATCTTCACCGCTGGAGGAAACGTCGGCGTCGGCACACAAACAGTGGGCACGAACAATGCACTTACAGTGTATAGAGGATCTACTACGAGTGCTTTCATTAGCTCTACAGGAAATGCCAACACACCAGGTTCGACTGATGCTGTCTTTGGACAAGACACGACAAGTGTCATGTATGTGTGGAACCGCGCGAACGCTGCTGCTATCTTCGGTACGAACGCATCTGAGAGGATGCGTATCGACGCGTTAGGACGCTTACTCATCGGCGGGACGAGCACCTACGACTTCAACGGACAAGCAAACCTAGTTGTCAATGGCACTGCAAACAACGCCACGATCACGGTAGCGTCGACGGGCATCGGGTATCTCGCATTTGCAGACGGGACCAGCGGCGGCGACCGGTTCGCAGGGCAGGTGCAATATACGCACTCGTCGGACACAATGTCTTTCCGCACGGCGGCAGCTGTACGCGTCACTATCGACTCTTCAGGCAACGTCGGCATCGGCACGGAGACGTCGACTGCTCGACTCGTGGTCTCCGGATCGAGCACCGCTTCCACACCGACGATGCTCGTCAGGGAAGGAGTCGTCTCGCCCACCGCCGGTGCCCTCGCCTTCGAGGTCGAGAATTCACGTGGTTCCACTCTCTTTGCCGTCTCGGGAAGTGGCAACGTCGGCATCGGTACATCAAATCCTGCCGGTGTCTTTGAGGTCGTCGGCGTCTCGGGATCCCTCCTCCTCGTCACCGACAACCTCTCGGGATCCCTCTTCTCCGTCAACGACGTCACCGGTCTTCCAATATTCGAGGTCTTCTCTGACGACACCATCATCGCCGGCGCCGTCAACTCCAATGCCCTCGTCGTGACGGGAAGTCGCGTCGGCATCGGTGTGTCGACTCCTGACACGCGTCTCGACGTCTACACGACAAGTGCCAACGGCACAGACGGCCTGAGAGTCTTCGGCGGCGCCACGACGAGCAACGTGAGGATCCGCCCCGCGATGAGCTCAGGTACAAATAACAATATAGTTCAAAATGGTGACAGCGGTATCATCTATGATGCAGGTGCTCAGGATACCGGTGCATTCGTCATCGCTCCTTGGGCCAGTAGCACATGCGGTTTGCGAATGGACGCCGTCGGCCGCGTAGGAATAGGAACAACAGCAGCAAACGCTCCACTTGAAGTTAGAAGCACAGCAGACGAAGTCTCGAGATTCGTCTCGACAGGCAACCCTTACATTTCTCTGTACAGTGGCACAACAAGGCACGGCTACTTTTATAGCGATGGTTCTGTCGTTCAGATAGTCAGTGAAGCGTCAAAATCCTTTGCGGTCCGCAGCGCAACGACTCTAAATTTACAATCAAACGGATCGTCATCCTCTTCGATATTTACGTTAGACACTGCAGGCAATGTCGGAATTGGTACCGCGGCGCCTGGAACAAAACTCCACGTGGAAGCAGGCAACATCAGGGTCTCCAGCGGTTACGGAATCGACTTCAGTCTCACCGCCAACGCCACAGGAGGCGCCAGCATCTCTGAAGTCCTTGACGATTATGAGGAGGGAACGTGGACACCGTCTTACTGGAAAGATGGGGCTGAAACTACGACCCAGTACACTACTACAGCTAATGCAGGTAACTACGTCAAGGTTGGAGCGAAAGTTACCGTCTGGTTCTCGGCGACCATCTCTACTAAAATTGCTGGTGACCAAGTTTTTGTTACAGACTTGCCTTACCCAGTCGACGGTGGTGTCACAGACATCGTAGGGCAGTGGTATCCTACAGTTCCGACTGTAACCTCAGGAATTACTGTTGGAGACCTCGTTCTTTTGACGCCGTGTGGCGGCGTCGCATATGCAGAAATGTTGTACTTTTTGAACGACGGTAGCGGAGCAAGCTCTGGAGGAAATATTCTTTATAATGCTAATTCCGCGTTTGTAGGAACGTTAACTTATTGGACGAACAGTTGATGAGGAATTAACATGGAAATAGTAACAAGATACGCTTTAGAAAATTGTCAGATTGTCGAATCGACCAAATGCATTCTCGTGAGATCTCGAGTTGAGAAGTGGGTTGTTTCTGGGACAGAGGAGATGCTTGTAGAGAGTAATGCTCACTTCCACAGGACTACTCTTTCTCCTGGGGACTGGGCTGGTGCAGACAAATGGGGTGTTAGACAGTACGCCGATGTCGCTTGGACTCAAGAAGTCATCGATTCCTGGCGACAATATGTTTCAACATTGTCACCTTCAAGAACGACACCGATATTATCGGGATCACAACTTCCTGTCTCGGGTTCTCAAGAAGAGACGACGTGATCAAAACTTCTTGTCTTTTATGACGTTGTAGAACTCTTCTTCACCGAGTATGTGGTATTTCCCCTTTACTTGGTAATAAAGATTGAAGTTGTTCTTTATTGCCCAATGAAGTATCCAATTGAGAATATCTGATTCGATCGTTCCGCCGGCCTCGACGGCGTGGTAGTACCTTATTCCTGACTCGATCCTCAGGGTCACTATGACTCCCGAGATGTCCGGTTTCAGCCAAGAAGGCAGGTTCTGGTCGCTGATCCACGCACACTCGTATTTTTTGCAGGGATTCTCTGGCCTAGAAGCGTAGATCGTGCAGTGTTTCTCTAGGAAGTGACATTTCCTACCTGGAAACATCTCGTGGCCGTGAACTGTGGAAGACAACCAACCTTCACAACATTTTGTGCAACCATTGCAGTGACGTTTTTGCAAGACGGGAAGCTGTAATTTTTGACCATGTGAGTTCATTATTGTTATTATAACACGTCAACCTCCACATGACAATGTTCTCCACAGCTGTTCACTTGTGCTTTAGGACGAATTTGTCTCCATCTTTCAGACCCTCCTCATACATCTCCACCGCCACCGCGGTGGACGGTATCTCGATCGTGTACTTGTCGAAGAGTGACAGGTGGGAGGGTCGTATGTCGGACCCGAATGACAGCGGCCACGCCGAGATCCTCAGAGTCTCATGGTGCTTCGACGGTTGGTTGCAGAGGACTCCGGCGTCGAGGTGGAGGATCCTGTTCTTGAGGCGGACCATGTCGTTCATCAGTGGGATGGAGACGGACGACTTCAGCGCCTCGAACATGTCGCCCTTCGAAGCGAACTCGTCCTGCATCACGTAGCTCATCTTGAAGGGAAAGAGGGACACCTTCGTGTAGCAGATGGTCAGTCTCCCCGTGGTGTGGACGTCCTTGGGCGTGGCGTCGTACATGTAGGCCGTCGACCTCTCCACCACCTCCCGCTTCTTCACGGACCGTGCTGCGTCGGCCGTGTTTAATGCCTCTTTAAATGCCTCATAGGCATCACCTCGAGTTAACAGGAATATTGCTGCGCCACCTCCTGCTGACGCTGTGATGTACTCCACGGTCGACAGGTCGACGAGTCCCGCCTCCGAGAGTCGGTGGATGACACCGAAATACCAGAACACCTTCCAACCGCAGCCGCTCAGCGAGATTCGAGTAAACATGTCACCTAGACTAACTATAATGTGCGGTGACCCAGATCGTTATAGGTCGGTGTCAATCGAGAAAAAATTCTCGTCGGGGAGTTTACGCGAAACTTCCTGTGTTTATCCTCAACAACGTTTGCAAACAAAGGTGAATCACATGGAAAATGAATTGGTAGAGAGACAGAACAGGGCACTCAACATCCTCGTGGAAGCGGCACGATTGGCACAGGCCCGTGGAGCCTATACTCTGGAGCAGGCGGCGCTCGTCGCCGAGGCCATCGCGGTCTTCCGCCCGGCGGACCAGGGGCAGGCGGCCCCGGCGGCACCTCCGGCCGAAACACCGGTGTTCTGATGAAAAAACGGGACCGCAAGGTCCCGTTTGCTTTTATACTCCAAACCTGCTCTTCGTCGCGTTGTAATTCCGTAGAACTTCTGTCGCTGTCAAGACCCTGTTGTAGACTTTCAGCAATCCTACACTTCCCAATATAGAGAAACCTGTGTTACCTCCCCACCCCGAACCGTACGGGTATAGAGACATAATCGTGAGCGGGTGTGTGTCGTTAAAGTCTCCATATGTAGGCGTGTTGACAGTGAGGCTGTGATTGGAAGGTCCGGCGTTCAGGACCCCGTTCCGGTAAATGGTAATCTGCGTGGGCGTGATGATGAACACACCATGCTCCCAGTTTCCCGTAGCGAACTGTGAGTACGAGAGATTGAAATATCCTGAGTTATTTCCTGCTTGAAAACCCGTGTTGGTGATGTAATAATTGTATTCGCCGTTTCCATTCCACGGTTTTGACACAAAAAATCCATTCGAATCTGACGTCTTCACCCACATCTCAAAGGTAAGTGTATTGCTACCTGCTCCGCTGGGGGTCCATTGAAATTTTCTACTTGAGTTGTTTATTGCAAGGTAGTCGTTGGAACCATCAAACGACCAGCTTCCAACACCGTCTGTCGAAAAAGATGGACCGTTTGTTAGTATCGATGAAACGCCGCCTATTAAATCGACTGCGTCGGTTCCGCTCCCAGGATAACTTTTTCTGTTGCCCGCATCGATGCAGTACACAAGCCCGTTGATCGTTCCGTCAGGTCCACTAGAGACTGTCATTTAAAACCTCGTCTTAACAGCGTTGTAGTTTTGTAATACTTCCGAAGGTGTCAAAGGCCTGTTGTAGATCATCACAGGTCCAATTCCGCCTGAGTATATGGATGACGTAGAAAATGCACGACGACCGATCTTTAAGATACCAGTCGGTGTGAACGTTGTCGTGCCAGTGAATTTGTAAGAATCCAACTGGCCATTGATGAAGAAACCTGTCGTTCTGGAAGCGTATGTCATGACGACGTTGTTCCATTGACCATTTTGAATCGTCGAGTAGGCTGCAGTCGCAGCGACTCCTGTGGTGAGGTTATTGAAATTCACGTTGAGGCCGAACCACTCAAGGCATCCGGTAGGATCATTACCAATGTTACCTTGGTCTATCAGGTATCCGCCATTTGGATTGAGCAACCACACGCTCAGCGTAAAGTTATTCGACAGTTGCACGCCTGATCCACAATTGATGTAGTCATCGGTTCCGTCGAAATTGAAATAGCCTAACTTAGAAGATGTGATCTGAGAAACACCATTGACCAAGGTTCCATGGTTACCGTTTCCGCTGAGGTCATTGACACGAGTTCCCGACCCAGGATAACTTTTCGGATTACCTGGGTCGTAGTTGAGCAGGAGGTCTCGAGAAATTACTCTTGGCGAATACGCTACAGACAAATCAACCTCCTGACGTCTCGGGAGACGGCATCGATGCAGTCCACTCAGGCGTCGACAGCATCGTCAGCATCTCTTCGTGGGTGTAAGGTCCCTCCTTCGTCGTGAGGTCGTCGTAGAAAGAGGGATAACCAGGTGGTGAGACGACTGTCTGTGTCGTCCCCTCCGCCGCGACCGGATCGTCTGCGGGAGCCCCATGGTCCACTTGCAGAAACTTGGTGTCCCACTTGACGAACGTCTTCGTACCGTCAACCGACTTGCGGAGTGTCTCCGCAGACGTCTCGAGGACTTGAGTGAAGTCGACCTTGTCTATCTCGCTGACGTTGAAGACGATGTAGTTTCTGCTTGTGTAGTTCATGTCCCGAATCTTCCTCTCAATGCGTTGTAGTTCTGTGCAACTTCTGCTGCACTTAAATATACCGTGTGGATCATCATCGATCCAAGTGTACCTGCGAAGACGTTACCATACGAGTCAGTCCCCGGACCGTATCCCTCGGAATTGCAGGGACCCCAGTAAGATCCTATGCACACCAAGGGACCAGACTTGTCCTGCAGAAGAGTCGCTGAAAAGTCCTGCACACCATTGATGTACATCACCATCGTCGTGCCTGTCTTCGCCCAGACGACGTTCTTCCAAGTGTCGTCGTTGACGCTAGTCGTGCCCTGTGTCGCCTGCCACGAAGTCGTGTAGTATATGTAGCGCATCTTCCCGGCATTGATGCCGTATCCTAGACCGACAGGTCCACCATTACAATGTGATAGTAAACCTCTATCGAGCGTGTCCGTCAACTTTATCCAGGCAGACACCGTTATGTCTGACCCCGCAGTAATCGTCGACGCCATTCTGCCCCAGTCGTTCACACCGTCGAAAGTAAACTCTCCGACTCTCGTCGTTCCTCTCGTGGGTGGACCAGGTGAGACCGCAGAATACGTCGTCCCGCCTGCATTGTAGAAGGTCACGTGCCTGTTGTTACCGCTGCTGTCGTACCAGATCGCACCGCCTGACGCCGGATAGTTTAACGTGTCGGCGGCATCGAGGAACAAGCTTAGTCCTCTCGTGACAATTTGTGGTCCGTTCCTCATATTCCGAACCTCCCGCGGAGAGCATTGAAGTTTTGTGCAACTTCTGATGCAGAAAGAGCCCTGTTGTAGTGTCTCGCAACTGCAACTTTCCCGTTGACGGGCCCGCTGTAGTCAGTCCCCGATATTTTATGGACTCCGACGCTGTATATTGTGGAGCCTGTCGATGCCCTTGTTGCACCAAGATTTCCGTTGATATAGGATTTCAGCTCTTGTGCCGAATTATCATAGGTACCCGCTATGTGTGCCCATGTTCCCCAAGATATTGTTGAAGATGTTGTGGAGCCGAGTTGACCACCAGAAGAAAAGTTATACATCGTCAGCGTCGCGTTTGAATTAACCTCAAGAGCATTTCCTTGCCAATTCACCAAAACTATGTGCCGCACACCTGTCGAGTTTAGATTTACCCATGCTTCAAATGTTACGCTGGCGGTATTAAATGCAGCATTTATTGGGATTGACACGAAATCGCTTATACCGTTAAAGTTTAACGTACCACTATTATCTGTTGAAAATGTTGGACCGCTTAATGTACAGGTATAGTTATTGCCGCTTAGATCCAACCATGATGTTCCGCTTCCAGGGTAACTGTTCCTGTCGGCAGCATCGAGCCCGAGCACCAAACCGTTCGTGACGACCTTTGGACCACGATAGAATGACATCAGACGCCGAACCTTCCGCGGAGAGCGTTGTAATTCTGAGATATTTCTGCGTCACTTAGGTATTTCCTGTAGATCATGATGTTGGCCATATTACCCAAGACGTAGTTACCGATTGTGAACGTGGATGCCAAGCCTGAGGGAGTCGACGTGTTATTAGGTCCACCTGTGCTGATGTTCGATAGGTTCCTCAAGATCTGTCTGTCTCCTGTGGAGTTTCTGAAACGAAACGTCGCCATGACCCAGCCCTGTGCAGTGAACTGTCCTCCGTACGTGTAGTAATCATCCACTCCGCCATTTAAGTACATGATGGAGTTGTTTCCCTGCCACGCTTCTATCATGTTTCCTTGGTTCATGCCGGTGACCAGATACTGAGGAACCCCACCAGGTCTGTTAGATATGTTTATCCACGACACGACTGTCCAAACCTGCGCCGCCGCAGTCTGACCTAAGGGATTTGCAACCGATGCATACATGTTCGATCCATCGAATGCAAGACTGCCACCACCTGATGTGCTGTAGACAGGAGTGCCTGTGAATGTGCCGTGGTTGTTGTTACCGCTGATGTCTTTCCACCCACCTCCCACAGTGGTCAAGCTGTTCTTGTCACCTGCATCGAGGTGCAAGACAAGACTGCTGTCTCTTACTATGATAGGCCCACCCACGGTGCTCATACTCCATACCTCCCACGCAGTGCATTGAAATTCTGCTTCACTTCTGCGGCACTCAACGCTCTGTTATACACTTTGACGACGCTGATCTCACCGTTGTAGTAGTAACTTCTAGCACCGTTGTAACCACCATAGGCACCGATGGAGATGCCGTTGGTGTTCGTATCGATAGTCCCTGTTTGCGAATCAGAGTTCACAAGATTACCATTGATGTAGAGTCTTCTACTGCCTGACGTGTATGTTCCAACTATGTGAGCCCACGAAGATGTGTTGATGTACGTCGCGGTCGCAACTCTCATGTCAAGCAACGATCCCCCTAACCTCATTCTCCACACTATGTCTGCATCTTGTTGAAAGAGACTGTACTGTGTATTGACATTTCCTTTTTCAAAGAAGAAACCGTTCTGAGTCGTGGCGTTTGTCTTAATCCATACCTCTACCGTCGGCGTCTGGGTGTTCAATATCGAATTCTCGGGCGAGATGATAACTTGATTTGTGCCACCGAACGAGAAAGATCCTAAACTTCCCGACGTGAAGCTTGGTGTATTGACGAGCTCTGCGCTGCCCTGGCCTCGAGCCAGGTCGAGAACACCACCACCAGTTGCAGCCGTTGCACCACGAACTACACTTGGTTCAGGCATGTGCTGAGGAGGAAATACGTACGTACCTGCCGTTAACGATACGTTCGCGACATAAACTGTGTTATTCGTCGCGTACTCGTAGTGAAACAGATATGTGTTTAATTTTGCTGTTGTCGCCTGCGTCGTGAATTGTCCCCACGCATACCACCATCCATCACCGAGAGATATTCTTCTAGAAGAGTTCCATACACCTGCTTCTGCCACGTATACGTTGGAAGAAGTGTACTCGTATCGATACATGTAGTTCGCATTGAGGCTGCCACCTGTGAGTTCTTTGTAGATGATTGCATACGTGTATGTAGTTGAAGGACTCACCTCTATCAAACCGGTGAAGTAATACAGAGCAGGACAACAGTTTCCCGATGTTGGTGGATTGTTATTGTTATAGTCGTTGTAGATGTAAACTGACTTCGCCGACCTACGACCCAACAACGGTATGTTGACGTCTTCTGCACCCTGTTGATACTTGAACGTCGCCGTGTCGGAGTTGCTGTAGTAGTAGTAGATCCCATTGATCAAATTAGTCGCCGGTAATCCCTTGAACGACCTGATGTTGGCTGCGTCATAGCACATCACGAGGCCGTTGGAGACTGTCTTAGGAGAGAAATGCTGACTCATCGTTGAACATTAAATATACGGAACGTCGAAGGAGACTATAACACAATTTCCGGTGGACTGCGACAAGAACGTCGACGATACATACTTATCTCGAGGACGGCACATGGCGACTTTCGCGAACACCATATCACCCACACCATTCGGTTTCTTCGACTCCGACTCCGACTTTCAGACAGAAGCTGACGGTATGGTCACCTATGTCAAGCGGAAGCTTGGAGACGACGTCCTCTCTGTCGAATTGACGAAGAAGGAGATCTGGGCATGCTTCGAAGAGGCGACCTGTGAGTACTCCCGTCTCGTCCACGAGACGAAGATCGTGTCGGAGTTGACGAACGTCCTCGGTACTGCCACGGGATCCATCGACCTCACCAACAGATACACCCAGAGGTCGCTGGAATATCTCTTGAGAATGGCTGAACCGTACGCCACCAATGCTTTCGTCGGAGGTTCTGAGAACTCCATACTCGGATACTTCGACCTCGTCTCGGGGCAACAGGACTACGACATCTACACGGAACTCAAGAATTTCGTCAGCGGTACCAACGTATACGACAACCTGACGGGACAGAAGGGCAAGTTACGAGTCGTTGAGCTCTTCCACATGGAACCGCTCGCCGCCCAGCAGTTCCTCCTCAACGCGAGCAACATCACCAACTTCCTCGCCACCAACTTCAATTACGAGTCGTACGTCAACTCCTCCATCTTCTACGTCCTCCCCATCTTCGAAGACGTCCTCAGGAGAGGCATGTTGGAGTCGGCTTTCAGGGTGAGGAGGTCGCACTACTCCTACGAGATCATGGGCAGCAAGCTGAGGATATACCCGATACCCACGACCGACTTGCAGACAGGAAAGCTCTTCTGCAAGGTGTTGCCGCCGCAGAATCCCTTAAGCCCCTCCGCGTACGGAGACCAGACCATCTACGGAGTCTCCGGCCCGCAGAACATGCCGCTTGGTAACGTGCCGTTCACGACCATAAACCAACCAGGTCGTCAGTGGATTCGTCAGTACACGCTGGCCTTGGCTCGGGAGTTGCTCGGTCTCATCCGTTCTAAGTTTCAGAACATACCCATTCCCAATGCGGACCTGCAGCTCAACGGTGACGCATTGGTGTCCCAGGGTCGTGAGGACAAAGACAAACTGCAGACGCAGATGAAAGAATTCCTTGCGCAGTTGACGCATCAGAAACTGCTCGAGGCCGATGCCCTCGCCGCTGAGTCGCTCAATAAGCAACTAAAGTATGTCCCGATGCCTAAGGGCCACACCATCTCTATAGGTTGAACCATGGCCCGTCTATTCATTACACCACGTGAACTCAACTTCATTTCCGACATAACGAAGGAAATTGTCAAGGATGTGATAGGACAAAAAATACATTACTATCCTATTTCCGAGCTGAAGACGAAGACTCACGGCGTCTACAATGAGGCACTAAAGAAGGTCTATGACAATCCCATCGCCATCGATGCGATGGTCGACAACAACTTCCAGAACGACACAAAGATCGATAAGTTCGGAGTCGACGCCCAATATAAGATCGAGGTGTACGTTCAACACAGGGACCTCGTAGACAAGGGCATCAACGTTGCCATCGGTGACTTCTTCTCTTTTTCGGACATCTTCTACGAGATAACGGAACGATCGTTCATGAGAAACATCTACGGCATGCCGGAACACAAAGATGGAGTCAAACTCATCGGCGTCGTGGCCCGCGAGGGTCTCTTCACGGCACCCATCCACGGACCGACCGACATCGAGTACACCGACGCCGATGCTGTGCAGACTGATTTCCACCAACAGAGAGGCGATGCCTTTGACGCTGCAGGTGAGGCCACCGGTGACAAGCGTGACCTCGTCGAAAATGGCGTCCTCGATAAGCCTCTCACTGGGCCGAAGGAAGTCTCAAGCAACGGCGACCCCGACAACGTTGGCTCAGCTTTTTATGACGAGTGAGTAAAACAATGTCGACGAGATTCAAAACTAACTCCACAAGAAACTACAATCAGGCTCCCCTTCCGACGGGCTACGAGAACGTCGCAGGTGCCCCTGACATATTCATCCCATCGTGCAGCGTAGAAGACGTCGACGTTTCCATTTTTCACCTGTTCGACAAGGAGATCGTCGCTCAGTGTGGCGGCATCGACGGAGCAGAGATGAAGAAGGTTCCCGTCATCTTCGCTGCAGGTGAGAAGTGGGCATTGCTTAAGAAGGGTCGTCTGTTGCGCGACAGAAGCAACACGCTTCTTCTTCCTCTCATCACCATCATGCGCACGGAGTTGAACCAGAGCGTCTCCGAGGACGTGGCTGGTCGAGGAATCAATCAACAGAGTGGCGAGATTGTCGTCAGGAGACGTCTTGATAAAACGGACAGGGATTATCAGGGTTTAATTAATAAACTTTTACTGCCCAACCAAAGCGGTCTATCGACGATCACACCCAACGACGTCACAACGGGCAGAGACATAGGTTCCTTACAGGACGCCAAGTCGACACGTGACGGTGCTTATCTGACTCCAAACCTCCTCAACAACGTCTATGAGACCATCGTCGTTCCGACGCCACAGTTCTACACCGTCAAATATCAAGTGACTATTTGGACCCAGTACACACAGCATTCCAACCAAGTGATCGAGAAGATATTCAACACGTTCTTGCCTCAGGGACAATCGTGGCGTCTGGACACACACAAGGGTTACTGGTTCGTCGCCAAATTCGTCGATGGTTCACTGTCCACCGAGACCAACTTCGACGACATGTCGCAACAGGAGAGGTACATAAAACACTCGTTTGAAGTTTCTGTGCCGGCATATTTCTTTGCGAATGCATCCCCGGGGTCTCCGATTCCTGTGAAGAGATACGTGTCTGCCACGACGATAAACTTCGAGACTTCGACAGTCGACGTGTCGAACAAGTCGTTCGATGAATCCGAGGAATACATCCTCGGGTCCGACGACCCCACTCTTCCTCTCGACGAGGCACCCAACGTCAGGCCGGACCAGAGGAATGTGGGTTGGAGGCAACAGAAAGTGTATCCCATAAACTCTGACCTCGATGACACGACGACTCTTGGTAACGATCCCGCCGCGGCATCGATGCCTCGGGGATACGTCAAGATGATCAACAGGACGTCTCGAGGAGAAACAGCATTCTCTGGTGCATCTCTGGGCGGACTAGAAATTAAGGTTACAAAGTAGTGTTTCCTAACTTTGTCGGTGATAGTTATGCGAAGAATCACTGATCGAAGGAGATTACATAATGGCCGAGCAGACTTTCAAGGCGCCTAACTTTTACGAGCGAGAAATCGACCTCTCAGCTCCCGCGACAACTGGACCGGTCGGCGTACCAGCTGCCGTCGTCGGTACCGCCAATAAGGGCCCTGCCTTCGTCCCCGTCACGGTTGCAAACTTCAACGAGTTCGTCCAGACATTCGGTAACCTCGATCCGAAGAACTTTGGACCTTACGCTGTCAACGAGTTCTTGAAGCATCGTGCCGCCCTCACATACGTCAGAGTGCTCGGCGCTGGCGCCAACTCGACGACGGCTCACCTCACTGCGACTCAGAACTACGGCACTGTCAACAACGCCGGCTTCAGTCTCACAGGAACAGGCGACGCCATCAGCGGCGACAAGCGCCACCGTGGAGCCGTCCAGTTCCTCACAGCGAAGCACGTCTTCGCCCCGAACGGTGATGTGGGCATGCCGATGTTCAACGACAACGACACCGTCGGCACAGCGTCGAGCATCGACCTCGTCCGCGGCGTCATCATGACGCCCAACACCTCGAGAGTCATGGTTCTCCCACTCTCCACAGGCCTGTCGGCTTTAGGCCCGTCGACCAACGACAATGCTACTGTCGACTCCAATGGCAAGTTCAAGATCATCATCTCGTCGAGCTTGAACGCCAACTTCTCGACGGCCGACGGTCTCGGTGGAGTAAGGGTCCTCACAGCCTCGTTCGATCCATCGGACAAGGACTACTTCGGCAAGTTGTTGAACACCGACCCAGACAAGTTTTATCAGGAGCAACACTACCTTCACGCAGACTTTGCCGTCGACGTCAATGTCGCTTACGTCAGTTCGTCGTGTGAACTCGCTGTCCTCTCGGGTTCTGCCAACGTCTCGAACTCTGGCAATCCAAGCCTCACTTTCAGGGAAGTCTTCGGTTCCTACAACACACGCTACTCGGCCCCGCAGACAAGCTACTTCATATCGCAACCTTTCGGAGCCACGGAGTACGACCTCTTCAAGTTCGAAGCCCTCGATGATGGCGAGTATGCCAACAAACTCTACAAGATTTCCATCACAAACGTCAAGGCATCGGTCAATGACGCGAACAAGTACGGCACATTCAACGTGCAGATCCGTGACTGGAATGACACCGACACGTCTCCCATCGTCCTGGAGCAGTTCACAAACTGTTCTCTCGATCCGACATCGGAGAATTACGTTGCTAAGTTGATCGGTGACCGCAAGGTGTACTACAACTTCGATGCGCTGAATGTTTCGGAGAAGCGTCTCGTTGCCACAGGCAAGTATCCTAACAACTCCCGTACCGTCAGAATAGTGATGGACGACGCCGTTGAAAGAGGATTGGTTCCTGCCAATTCGTTGCCCTTCGGATTCAGAGGTCCAAAACTTCTGAACGTCAATCCGAACACGACAGTCGCAGCGACGGTCACGTCGGCCACGGCTCGCCTCGGTGGGCAGATCAACACTGCCGCTGCTGCGACCCTGACAGGATCGTTCCTTCCGCCTGTTCCCTTCAGGTTCAAGGTCACCCGCGGTGAGATCACAGGCTCACAGACGTTCTCAGGTCAACCAGGTCCATCCGAACAGGCCAACGTCTCCTACTACTGGGGCGTCAAGTTCGAGAGAGCTTCGACATCGTCGGATCCGACATCCAATGATGTCCTCAACCCCAACGTCGTCGCCGAGAAGAACTCTCTCCTCGAGTCCTTCACCAAGTTCGTCGGAATAGAGAAGCTCGACGCCCTCGTCTCTGGTTCCAAGGCTGACACGACCCACAACAACAAGTTCACTCTTGCGAAGGTCGCGCTGTTCAACGCATCGCTGACGGATCTCACCAGCTCTGTCAACGATCACATGAAGGAAGCAGCGTACATCAGGAACGCGACGCTCGACGCCACCGATTACACGTGGACAGAGAACTCTCGCAGAAGACTCACCTTCGCGTCTCTTCTTTCGACAGCACCCGCTTCGACATTCAATAGGTTCTCGTCGTATGCCAAGTTCACCAACTTCATGTGTGGTGGTTTCGACGGCACCAACTTCCTTGACAGAGACGCACGTCGCCTCAACGATAAGTCGGTCTCATTCGATGCAGGCACATCGGGCGGTGCCTCGACGAGCAACTCGATCAGCGGTTTCGCAACCAACCCATCGGGCAGAGCGACGAGCAACAACGGCGTCGCATCCTACTTGACGGCCGTCGACATCCTCACGAATCCTCTCGAGGCCAACAACAACATCCTCACCATCCCGGGTATCCGTGAACCTTACATCACCGATCAGACGATGGCAAAGGTCCGCGACTACGGATTGGCGATGTACGTCATGGACATTCCATCCTACGACGACGATGGCAACAGACTCTATGACAACTCGGCAGCGAAGCCGAACGTCACGACGACGGCCGCTCAGTTCGACGGCCGCTCGATCGACAACAACTACGCAGCTGTCTACTACCCTGACGTCTTCATCGACGACGCAACGAACCGCCGTCGTGTCAAGGTCCCCGCTTCGGTCCCGGCCGTCGGCGCCCTTGCCTTCAATGACAGGGTCACGTATCCTTGGTTTGCGCCCGCCGGCTTCAATCGTGCAGCACTCGACTTCGTCTCCAACGTCACGGTCCGCCTCGGTGGAGCAGACAAGGATCGTCTCTACGAATCACGCATCAATCCCATCGCCTCCTTCCCGAGGTTGGGCTACGTGATCTACGGACAGAAGACGCTACAGATAAACAAGTCAGCCCTCGACCGCGTCAACGTACGCAGGTTGATGCTGGAGATCAAGAGAATAATCGTTGGAATTGCACAGAGGTTGGTATTCGAGCAGAATACACCTGCAGTTCGTAACAAATTCGTTGCTGACGCTTCATTCCAGCTCGGTCTCATCCAGGCCCAGGCCGGTGTCGAAGCGTTCCAGGTCGTGATGAACGAGTCGAATAACACGGTGGAAGACGTCGACCTCAACAGACTCAATGGTCGAATCGTCGTGGTTCCAACCCGTGTGGTGGAATACATCGCTATCGACTTCATCATCACAAATAGCGGCGTGCAATTCGTCTGAAATTCGTCGTCAGGCACATAGTTAGAAATCAAATTGGGAGCAGATAAATGGCACAACTGAAATTTGGAAGCGCAGGCGTCACGGCAAGAGAGATTGACATCTCGGGTCCAACCACGCAACAGCCTGTCGGCGTACCTGCCGGAATCGTGGGAACCTCTTTAAAGGGTCCGGCGTTCGTCCCAATCACTGTCGGTAACTTGTCTGATTGGTACTCTAAGTTCGGACAGACAGACGGCAAGAAATTTGGACCCCTTGCCGTCGTCGAGTGGCTGCGTAATGCGCAGTCTGTCACTTACTTGAAGGTCCTCGGCGTCGGCGACGGTCGTGAGCGTAACGCAGACGGTTCTGTCACGTCGGCAGGATTCGTCGTCGGTGAGCAGCAGCCCAGCTCTGCTACCGGTTACATCACGTCGAACACGAACGCTTCTTCCGATGGTGCTCTCGGTCGTCTCTACTTCCTCGGTTGTTTTATGTCGGAGTCTGTAGGTTCCACGTACTTCAGCGACGCAGGTCTTCAAGGACCTGGTTCGGTGACCCCTGGATCGACGACAGCACTCCCCATCGTCAGAGGTGTCGTCATGGCTCCTTCGGGAGTCCTCCTGACACTTTCATCGTCTGTGACTGGCATTAACAGTGCAGTTCCTGCTTCGACAGCCATCGGTCGCGACGGACATTCATCGGTCCGCGGCGCCTCGCTCGGTTCCGTCGTCCTCACGACCAGCACGGGACAGACGAAGCAAGAGTTCACGATGTACCTCAACGGTCACAAGGGTCTCGATCCACGTTATCCCAACTACGTCGTCGCATCCTTCGATCCTACATCCAACAACTACTTCGGCAAGATGTTCAACACCGACCCCTTGAAGCTTCAAGAGGCCGGCCACTATCTCTACGCTGACTGGGAAGTCCACCCCACCCTCGCAGTCATCACCGGTTCAGGTCTCATATCGACAGCCAGCGGTTCTGCCGTCAACAGCTATGGTGAACCATCTGCGTTCTTGGTGACCTCTTCGCTGGGTCGTCACGTCGGCAGCGCCACCGTACCTGACTACGAGACATTCGAAGATCGCTTTGGTCACGCTAAGTCTCCGTGGGTCGTCTCACAGAAGTTCGGTGGAAAGTCGCAGAACCTCTTCAGACTGCATGCCCTCGACGACGGTGCAGGCAATTCGACACGTTTCAAGGTCTCTGTCGAGAACATCACCGTCTCGACCGATCCACTCAACAAGTATGGCTCCTTCGACGTCGTCCTCCGCGACTGGACCGACAGGGACCAGGACAAGAAGAACCTCCCCAATGAGATCTATCGTGGTGTCAACCTCGATCCAACGTCTGATCGCTACATCGCCAAGGTCATCGGTGACGTCTACGCATACTTCGACTTCGACCGTCAGGAATCGGAGCAGAAGCTCGTCGTCGAGGGTAACTACGAGAACAGATCCAACTACGTCAGAGTGGAAGTCCATGCAGACGTCGAGAACGGATACGTCGATCCCGAGGCGCTCCCAATGGGCTTCAGAGGCATCGACCACCTCGTCACCTCCGGATCTGCTCCACTCGCCGGTTTCGGTGGGTTCGAGTTGGCCGCCATGGCCTCCACGACATTCAGCCCAACGAACAGGGCCGTCACTCCTCCGCTTCCTTTGCGTGGCAAGATCACCAACATGGATCGTTGGTCTGCTGTGGAGCAGGTCAACTCACGCTTCTACTGGGGCGTTCAGTTCGAGCATCCATCGACAGTCAACAAGCAGAACGACAGCGTGTTGCCAAACAACTCGCTGAAGGCATTCGCCAAGTACTTCCCGAACTTCGCAGTCGGTACCGCCAAGTTTGTGACGGGCAGCAACGATGGTCAGGCTTCTTCTGCAGCCTGGGGCGTCATCGATGCCGACGCATTCTGCAACAACTTCTTCTCACTCGAGAACATCCAGGTCGTCACCGGATCTAACGGCCTCGCGGACCCATCCAAGTGGGCCAAGGCTGTCTACGTCAGAAACGGTAGCGTCGGCAACAAGAACCTCACCGAGATAGCGGCCGACAGCTCCGGCGACGAGACGAAGCTTCGTGCCTTCAAGGTCGACGACATCCCAGGAAACAAGCAGTACGCCAAGTTCACCTTCCTGATACAGGGCGGTTTCGACGGCGTCAACGTCTTCAACACCGACGAGTCCGAGATCAACAACAACGCCGTGTCGTCTGACATGGACGCTGCCGCAGGCCGTGGGCTTCAGAACGGACCCAACGTCCGTACATACCTCAAGGCCCTCGACGTGATGAAGAACACGACCAACGTCGACATTCAGCTCCTCGCCATCCCAGGCATCCGTGAGCCGATCGTCACAGACGCAGCGACCCTCGCTGTGGAGGAACGCTTCGACGCCCTTTACATCATGGACATCGAGCAGCTCGACGAGAATGGATCTGAAGTGAAGCTCGATTCGCAGCTGCCGTCCGTCACCAACTCGATGAACCAGTTCGTCAACCGCTCCGTCGACTCGTCCTTCGCCGCGGCCTACTTCCCAGACGTCCTCTACCGTGACCCCAAGGGAACCAACATGAACGTGCCGCCTTCGGTCCTCGTCCTCGGTGCCTTGGCGCTCAACGACTCCGTCGGTCACCCATGGTTCGCCCCCGCGGGCTTCTCGCGTGGAGCTCTCCCCGAGGTCGCCCTCGAGCCCCGCGTCAGGTTGGCACAGGCCGACATGGACAAGCTCTACGACAACTCCATCAACCCCATCGTCGCCTTCCCAGGCGCCGCCCGCAGCGGCACCAACCCACGCGGTGGCATCGTGGTGTGGGGTCAGAAGACGTTGCAGACGGCCGCTTCGGCCCTCGATCGCGTCAACGTTCGCCGCCTCCTCATCGACATCCGTCGTCAGGTCCGCGAGATCGCCCAGACGATCCTCTTCGAGGCCAACCGTGAGGCCACCCTCGCCCGCTTCTCGGCGGCCGTCACACCACGCCTCCAAAGGATCCAGGCACTCGCAGGACTCGAGAGGTTCCGTGTCGTCATCGACTCGTCAACGACGACGCAGACGGACATTGAAAACAACACGATACGCGGTAAGATATTCGTGCAACCCACCAAGACGATCGAGTTCGTGTCGCTCGACTTCGTGGTCGCCAACAACCTTACCCAAGTACAGTGAGAAATAAATGAGAATAACTCGCCAACAGCTATCAGACCTCATTAACGAAGAGATATCCTCGGCCCTCCTGGAACGTCAGAATAGGCGTCTCCTGGAGGAGGTCGAGGAGCATCAAGACTCCACGCCTGCATCCCAGTTCTTGGAATTTGCGCAGAAGTATTTCAATACGTACAGAGAAGACAAAGAACTGATCTCGGTTCTCAAAGATGTCATCAAGGGCCGAGGAGAAAACCATCACATGAACGATGTCATGGCCGTACAGAACATCTTCGGCGGCTACGGAGACATCGATTCGTACTTTCAAGAAGCTCTTGCGGTTGCTCAAACCGACGACGACGAAGAAGACGACGGCACTTTTGCCGCTGCAGTCAGAGCGAATCGCTGATTTCAACAACAATTTTCGACAGACAGAATACTTAGAACAGGATAATAGGAGACCACCATGGCCGCAGAGACACTAGACGTAACATCGATGATACCTGCCAAGTTCGAACCCAAGCGTAAAAATCGCTGGATATTAATGGTAGAGGGCATCGACGCCTACATCATCAAGACGACGGCACGCCCGACCATCCAGACAGAGGAAGTTGAAGTCCCCTTCATTAACTCGCGTCGCTACCTCGCCGGCAAGACGACGTTCTCGACGATGGCCGTCACCCTCCACGATCCAATCGCCCCCTCGGGCGCACAGCAGGTCATGGAGTGGGTCCGCACCCACTTCGAGTCTGTCTCAGGTCGCTCAGGTTACGCCGACTTCTACAAGCGCGACATTCAGTTGAAGCTCCTCGATCCCGTCGGCACCGTGGTGGAACTCTGGGACATCAAGGGAGCATTCATCACTGAGGCCAACTTTGGTGAAGTGACGTACGAAGACGGTGGACCCACCGAGATCTCTCTCACGCTCCGATTTGATAATTGCGTGCTTCAGTTTTAGTAGAAGTCTTATACCGAATCATTCGGTGAAGTATAATTACCTCCATGGGATTAACCTGTGGAGGTTTTTATGTTTAAGTGTCCAAAATGTGATTATGAAATTAACAATATGAATTCGCTTAGAATTCATGCCTCAAAGAAGCATGATGTAAGCAGTGAAGATCTTTATATCGAAGTTGTGCTAAAGGGTGTCAAACCTACATGCAAATGTGGATGTGGAACTGCAACCAAGTTTCACGGTCCTCTACGAGGATATTCTGAATACGCATGGGGACACGCAGCAAAGATCAACAACAACTGGGGCAACAATGAGTTGGCCAAAGAAAAGAGCCTTAAGACTCGCAAAGAAATGTGGGAAAGAGGAGAGATAAAAGGCTGGTGTGCTGGATTGACGAAAGAAGATCCAAGAATTGCTTCGATAGTGAAGAAGATGAATACTCCTGAAAGAGCGAAGAAGATCTCAGATTCTCTCTCCGGCAAGAAAAAGTCTGATGATCACAAGGCAAAAATAAAAGAGCAAATGCAGACCTATTGGTCTAATGAAGACAACAGGGCAAAACAAAGTTTGAGACAGGCTGAGTGCGTTAAAAACGGAATGTTGACAAAGGCAACTCGAGTCCATGGCTACTTTGAGAATCCAAAGAAATCGACAAAGGCTGTCTATTACAGGTCTTTGTTCGAGCTTAATGCCGTCCTCTACTTTGAGAACAATGATGATATCATTTCATACGAAATGGAACCACATCGGATTCAATATGAGTATGACGGTAAAATTAGGAATTATGTCATTGATTGTTTGGTTGAGTATGCAAGCGGTAAAAAGACATTAATTGAAATTAAGCCAAGCTGTCACACAAAGGATCCTAAAAACATTGCAAAATTTAATGCAGCTAGAAATTTTTCAACTAGCATCGGTATGTTGTTTGAAATATGGACAGAAAAGACTCATCCTTTTATTTGCTCTTTTTAAGTCTCAGAATCCCTTGCCGTTCGGTGTGTCAGGATTGTAGTAGATGAGTCCTGTCAGGTCGGTGGTCTTCGATATCGTCCCTGTCGAGTATGAGAAGGTGAGGATGTCTCCGCCACTCATCTCGCCGAAGAACACTTGAATGGGATAGTACTGACCCGCGACGAGGTCCACCGCACCCGATTCCTCTTTTTGACCGTGCACTCCGCTGTTGTCCACAGTGGCATTTTCTATCGTCCAGCCCGACAGCGCCGCGTCTCCCACCCACACCAGCGATGAGTCATCGCTTAAAGTGTAGAAGGTGTACGTCTCCGACGTGGGAGCCCGGAAGTATCCCGTCCAGCGGCGGCTGAAGTTGCTTCCGTCGTCTGTCCCAGGTTCCTGTATCACGTCTGTCGGGTACGTGGTGGTATCAGGTTCTCTGCCGTCGAACCACGCCATGTCATCGTTGAAGTAACCGCTGGTGTACAGGTCGTTCTTGATGCCGGCGACTACGTTGGGAGCCACGGACCGAGGCCGCTGGAAACCGCTTCCAAATCCGTCTCCCCCAAGAGAATTAGAGAATCCGCCTCCAAATCCTTGAGTAGTGCTCATGGCGCAGAGCTCAATACCTCAATGACGGGATAGTAAGTTGCGTTCGCTGCATCTGCAGGGTCGGAATAGATGTCTGTAGTCGTGGGAATCGGTACGTTAGCCTTCCACATGAGGGCGACACCTATTTGTGTCGATACAGATCGATATACGACGTTGTAAGTCCCTGCCGTCAGAGTGACTGCATTGGTATCATAGACGGTGTAGATGTCGTATTCACTCAGGAGGGTGTTGACCGTAAATGGCGTAGTCCTAGTCGCCGACCTCACCTTGGAGTTAGTTGCGAACGTTTTTGTCGTCAGCGCTCCGCCGTTTATCGATCCACAGACTTGACCGTGAGAACAGCGTCCATGTCATCACCAGTCATCGTCAACCAGCTAATCCTGCAACACCAATTGATCTTCTCTTGGAGAACCCCTAATTGAATCCGGTTCCTCCTATGTCGCTGGAAAATCCTGAATCGAAACCGTTACCACCGGCCATGCCCTCATCCTACGCCACTGAATCCATTCGATCCAGTGATGGGTGTCAGCATTCGTGAGGGGATGAATGTGAGACCTGCAAGCAGCGTGAACGTGTTCGTCGCCCCAGAGCTTCCTGACACGAAGATCCTATCTGTTCGTAGTTCACCTGAAAACGACTCCGATCCGCTGAGAATGAAGTAGTTCGAGTTGCCTGTCGTGAGACCAAGTCTCGTGAAACCTACAGAGATGGTGTTTGTCGACGTGCTCGTGTTCTTGAGGGTGATGAACCTCGTTACCTGTGGAAACACGATCTCTCTGATGGAGCCCAGGGCCACTGTCGAAGACGTGACGTAGGGTGTTGCCGAGATTTGATACGCTGAGACGTAGCCTTCGCCTTGTACGGGATGATTTAGAGCCATTGATACACCTTATCACATTTAAGTATCTTAATCCAGCAATACTGCTTCCGAAATACGGACATGAAATTTTGGTGTCTTTTATTTACGTGATCATCAGTTTGTTTATCTTAAATGTAGGAGAGAGTATCATATGTCAGACGACAGAGAGCAGAAGAACGCTATATTTGCAAAACAGGGACCAGCCGGCGTCGATCCGAGAATGCCACGCATCTCACAGGCCGACAAGGCCAAGGCAGACTTCGGCCTTGAGATACCCCACGAGATCGTGCCTCTTCCCTCCAACGGCAAGGTCTATTCTCAGGAGTCCAGCCTCTATGACCATGAAGTGGTTGAGATCCATGCGATGACTGCCCGCGAGGAGGACATCCTCACCTCCAGGTCTCTTCTCAAGAAGGGAACTGTCGTCACTGAGCTCATTAGGTCGTGTCTCATGGACACGTCTATCAATCCTCTTGACCTTCTCTCTGGCGACAGGAATGCTCTGATGGTCGCCATTCGTATCACAGGCTATGGTCCTGAGTACGCAGTCGAGTTGGAGTGTAGGGAATGTGGCGTCAAGTCGCCTCACGACTTCGACCTCGGTGCGCTTCCCATCAAGAGACTTGAGATCGAGCCAGTGATTCCTGGCACTAACCTCTTCGACTTCAAGCTTCCGATGAGCGGCAAGACTGTCAAATTCAAGTTCATGACGGGCCGCGATGAGGAAGAGATGTCTGTCATGGCTGAGAGGCAGAAGAAGCTCGGCGTTGCAGTCGATTCATCTGTGACGACGTCTCTGCTCTACAGCATCGTGTCTGTAGACGGCGTCGAGGATCGCTCCAAGATCGCCAACTTCATTAAGATGATGCCCGCCCGCGATTCTCTCGCACTCCGCAACTACATGCGTGACAATGAACCCGGCATCATCATGAAGCAGGAGACGACCTGTAGTTCTTGTGGGCATGCAGAGGAGGTGAACATGCCCCTCGGCGTCAGCTTTCTTTGGCCTTCGACCTGAGGACAGAGAAGCACTCGTCCTCGAACCATCGTTCCTACTGATATACTACGGAGGATTCACCTGGTCGGAGACACGGCTTCTACCGGTCGCCTACAAGAAGTGGTTCATCGAGCGTATCAGTAAGGAACTGTCGAGGACGTCGGAGAACGGTCAGACGCAGAGTCGTGCAGTGCACCAGAACTCCGCAGAGACACGAGCGATGCAGGGACGCACACGTGAGTCTTCTCCATCGAGATTGCGACGTTTCACGTAAATTGTGAGTACATTTCCGACTGTACCTTTATTTACTTGACGAGTAGGAGACATTCATGGAGTCCGACAAAGAAGACGCCTTAAATGAGAGACTGTACGTCAACTTGACAGGCAAGTTGCTTCTTGCATCTCTTGGTGCATGGTTGGTTGGCAAGGTTGTCAACACAAAAATTCGTGGAAATCAAGATGAGATATCGGCCGTCTCAAATGCCCTGATGGCATCCAGACGTTTTCAGGATGAACTAAACAAGCCTGGTGCGTCTGTTCAGTCAGTCATTGAGAAGCTTCGCGTCAAGCAGATGTCGGCCTCTGAGTTCGAGAGAGTCCTCGGAGTCAAGTGGCCTCTCTGATCGGATCGTGATCGATGGCTGACACTACGGACCCTAAGGCGATGGAGGAGACCGCCAAGGCGGTCGCTGCGTTGAAGGCGGCGGCCACCGATACAACTCGTGTCTTTCAGGAGCAGCTCAAGATCGTCACACAGATGCGTGACGTCATGGCTCAGATGGCCGGAACGATGAAAGACGTCGGTGACAAGGGGTCGAACATGATCGATCCGAAAGTTCTCGACGAGGCCGCCAAGAAGCTTGATCAGGTCCGGCACGTCACCACACTCACCCAAAAAGAGTCGAAGGGTCTCCTCGACCTCTTCAAGAATCCCTTCGTCAAGGCAGCAGGAATGGCGACCGCTGCCATTGGTGGACTCTTCTCAATCTTTAAGAGCGTCGTCGGCATCACCAAGGGTGTCCTCAGCTTCATAGGTGGAGTCGTCAACGGCTTCATGTCAGTCGGCAGGTCCATCCTATCAATTCCCTTCAAGATGATGGACGTCCTCTTCAACATGGCGTCCCGAGGCGGCGACAACGCATTGGCCGCGGCCTTGGAGGATGTCAGAGAGGAGTTCGGCAGCCTCAAGTCTGAATCGTCTCAGACCATCATAAATGTCGCCAAGAACATGGACAAGATGAACGAGACAGGTGTCAACGCCTATCGCGTCTACGGTAACTTGGCAGAGAGAGTTAAAGCAGTCACAGCCCTTGCCAAGGGTATGGGTGCCACCTTCAGCGTCTTCCAGGACGAGATCATGAAGAATGGCGTCGCCATCATGAACTACCAGCGTGGACTCGGAATCACCGATGAGCAGATGGAGAAGATCGGCTACCAGGCCATGAGAATGGGCAAGGACATTGCCACCGTCCAGAATGAGATGACGAAGCAGGCCCTCGGCATGTCGAAGGCGTTCGGTCTTAACGCCAAGGTTCTCTCAAAGGACATGGCGAAGGCCATGGCAGACCTCGCTCACTTCGGTCACTTGTCATCCAAGGAGATGGGAGTCACTGCTGCTTTCGCTCAGAAGATGGGTGTCTCCATCGACAAATTGACCGCCACGATGGACGCGACGAAGACGTTCGACCAGACCGTGGAGGGCGTCAGCAAACTCAATGAGCAGTTCAATCTCAACATCGATGCGACCGAACTGATGACTGCCGAGAATCCTGCCCAGCAGGTTGCAATCCTGCAGAAGGCATTCCAAGCCGCAGGTCGCGACGTCTCAACTATGAACCGCTTTGAGAAGGAACTCATCAAGAGTACCGGATTCATGGGAGATGAACTCCTCAACGCCTCACTCTCCGCCAAGGGCATGTCCGTCGACTTCGCCGCAATGCAACGTCAGGGTGACAAGAACGAGAAGAAGACTCTCACCCAGGCAGACGCCATGAAGGAGCTCGCCGACTCCATCAAGAGGTTGACACCGTCCGGTGACATGGGCAAGGGCGGCATCCTCGACAGGTTCCTGCAAGGAATCAGTCACGGAATCGAGAGATCACCTGAATTCATCAGACTGATGGAGAACATCCGTCAGGTCTTCAGGGACGCCTTCTGGGCAGGTCACAAGTTAGGTCGAATGTTCGTTGACCTATTCCCAGGTGTCAAAGACGTCTTCCAAGGTCTGTCCGAGCTCTTCGATCCTGCTCGATTCAGAAAGATGTTCGATGGTGTTCTTAAGGCATTCGACGTCTTCAAGACTGGTGGCACCGGAAAGATGGAAGACTTCATGGAGAACTTGCACAAAGTCTTCTTTGATTTCTTCGATGCAGGTAAAGGTCCCGGCAAGAAGATAATGAACGGCTTCTCACAATTTGGACAGGTACTTTTCGGTATTGTCAAGGGAATCGCCGCTTGGACATGGGAGAAACTGAAATCGCTATACCGTGATTTCATAAAAGAGATAGAAGATCCTGGTCCTACCACACGTGCAATGATGAATGCCGTTACAAAGGGAGCTCAAGATTTGGCAGGTTGGATAAAAACCGCCTTTGTACCTTTTACCAAGGACGCAATCATTGCATTCACGGAATGGTTGAAACCTGCGAGTCTTAAGGGACTCTCAGCAGCCGTTCCGGACATGTCGGAAATGAAAAAATTTGCAATCGATGTTTTCACACCATTAGGTGGAGCATTGCGTGACGCGTGGGTCGAACTCAAAGAACCACTTAAAGAATTAGGAAAAACCATAATCAAAAAGCTCCTCGAGATGCTTGAGTGGGCCTGGGATCAAGTACCAGACTCGGTAAAATTCAAGTTTATGGTGGCTAAGTGGGGTCCAGCCTTAGTACAGTCACTTTTTGGTCCATTAACATTGGGTCTAGTGAAGGCAGGTCTCCTCGCATTCTTTCCTAAGTTGGCTGCAATGATGGGAATTGAAGCTGCCGCTGCCGGTGCAACAGCAGGTACTGCTGGCGGCACCGCATTCCTTACGTCACTGGGAACGACGATAACTGGTGGCTTCGCAGCAGTTACCGCTGGTATTACTGCGTTAGGCGGCGCGTTGGTTGTAGGAACAGTTGGCATAGTTGGTGGTGCTTTTGGAGTAGCTTTCGGAGCCGGAATCGACGCAATTATATCCGACAGATTCGATTCTGCCAATAAGAAAGCTCAGGAAGAAGCCAAAAAGATAGAGGATTCAAATAGCAAATTATATGATTTAACAGCTGCAGAAAGAAAGAAAAAGTTGGAAGAGCAGCTAGCTGCGCAACAGAAAGTTGTTGAAGAAAATACAGGATGGTGGACCGAGCACATGGACATGCTTTATGGCAAAGGTAACGCCAAACTAAATGCCCAGTTAGCGGCCGATGCCAGCAAAGCTATGTTGAACGAATTTGATGAAGCGTATCAAAAACGTGTCAAAGAGGAAGAAGCCAAAGGTCAAGCAAAGATAGCAGCCGTACAAGAAGAACAGCGTAAGAAAGCTTTAAAAGAAGCTCAGGACAGAAATCTTAAAATGGTTGGCGACATAACTTTCGACAACGCTGAAGAAAAGTTTAAGAAGATAGAGGAGCTTTCTAAGAAGGTCATGGGCACAGATTTTAACCTCAAGGCGAAGATGGAAGATATAAGGAAAAAGTTGTCTGACGTCGACTTTAACCTGATGGATTCTACAAAAGAAGAACAGCTCCTTCGAGCAACAGATCAGATGCAGAGGGTTCAGTCCATATTCAAGAACACATCTGAGATAGCTGGTTACATTGATTCTACAAAAGTTGCCTTGGAAAAAGTAGACAAGGACAAGATCTTTTCTGGTTATGACAAGCTTGAACCTATTATCACCAAGGCGCTCAACACAGTAAGCAATCAGGATCAAGAAAAAGTTAAATTGAGTCCCGATAGATCACGCGACATATCTTCCATGTTCTCGTCAATTTCGGAGATAGTCAATAACCTGTCAAAGTTTGATGACAAGATGCAGAAGGTGGCGCCTGCTCTGCCCTTAATGTACTCGTCTTCTGGGAAAACAGGTTATCTGTCTCATTTGCAACAGGTTATAACCGCAGCCCTCATTGCGGTCAACTACCATGACCCTACCTTAATAGCCGCAGGTCCTGATCGCGCCGCAAAGATAGGTGAGATGTTTGACAAGATGTCGATAATGACGGGATCGATAACGGCATATGCCGAGTCTAACTCTAAATTGTCGACAAGCGTCCTAAACACAGGCATCCAGAAGTCACTCCTCGCCGTCAGTGACATGGTCGCAGCGGTGCAGCAGATGGATACGGCCCTGTCGCAGATAAAGGCCATCGACCTGACTGCAAAACTTGGTTCTGTCGCCAACGCCGTCGGCCTCGGATCCTCCAAGGTCTATACCGTCAACGGTAAAGAAGTCGCGGTCACCATCAACCTTACTGTCACGATGGATGCCGGTGAAGTGGAGAAGGTCATCATCGGTCGCAAGGAGTCTGTCATTCGTGACAGAATCAACTTCATCCTCGATGGAGCCATGTCGAAAGACCCACAGGCCGCCGCCGCCGCAGTCAAGCCACGACCTGAAGCAAACGTAGACACATCTTTTGGATCAAAAGCCGCAGGATCAGCGTAAGATAATGCATTAGGCGGTGAAACATGAAGAAAGAAGATTACCTGAAGTCTCTACGACAGAACGAAGTTTTCAAGAAGGCCCTGTCACAGGCCACGTCCGACAAGGAACGACAGGCCATCAAGGCGTACACCGAAGACTTCCTGATAAATTTCTACAACAATGTCCTCGGTCCACTGCAGACTGCCATCGAAAAGGATCCTGACTTGTTAAACAAAGTGGCAGCGGAGCTCGACGACCAATTAATTACCAGTGGAAGTTTAGAAAACAATAACGATGTCCCAGAACAATGATTCTCCCAGTCGTGGCTCAGGGTCCGGTCTTGATACAGGAACCGGTGGTTTTCCTATTGACGACAAGTTGTATTCGTATGACGTTGGAGTTGATGACGACGGCACAGGCCCACGACCCAGCTGGTCTTCTGGTCAGGTGAAGGTCAACAACGCCAACAAAGATCTCTCAAAGGGAACAATGAAAACGATGGCGTCCTATCTCAGTAGGACGACACTTGGTAGCACTGAATCTTCTCCAACGCAGGCCAAGAACGCCTATGCCGTGCGACATGGAGAGAATGTCGATCCCACTCTGTTCTCTCTTCAAGACATCGACGGTCGTCCAACAAGACCTTCTGAGACGAGTAACATCGAGAAGTTCATCGATGGCAAGACAGTCACGGGTAAATCTGATGCGGCGACCAACTTACCTGAAAAATTAAAAGGTCACACGCTGCTTAAGGATGCCACACCTACTGCTCCTGCAGCCTCTGCAATTGGTGGCAAGTTCACACCTTCAATGAAGACGAGCAAACCATTCGTGAAGGATGACAAGGGAAATTATCCCAATGAGTCTGCTGCCATTATTGGGAATTACTACGGTGACTCGAGGACGCTGAGCAATTCCGTTATCTATAACAGGTTCAATGCTGATAACGGCAACACTTACTCCGAGAAGGGTGCCGGCCTCACTCAGTTCCAGTTCGCCTCCAAGTACAGTATGGGAACCAGCGAAGCTGACAGGAACATGTCACACGGACGCCTCGCCCAGATAGGCAACGCGTTATCTATAAGAGCCGGTCTCGAATTGACGTCGACTCAGGAGAACAACAATCCTACGGGAAACGCCGCCACTGCTGCGGCCTTCCTCCCCGGCGCAGCGCAGCTCGGAGTCATGAGGATTGAAAGAGACACGTTGACGGCTCGTAGTGTCATCGATGATGGTCTCTTCGACAGCATTGACACCGACCTGTTGATAGATCCGGCCGCTGAGTCTTGGGGCACGCTCAATAACGTTCTAGATCACTATGCAGGCATCTCTAACTTCGGCATGCAACTTTTATCGGTTGCCTTAGTCGCCGCGCTGGGCATCGCTGTCGCTGGGTTCATGTTGCTCTTTTCTTTCAGAGGTGATACGGATTTTGAAAGAGCTGAATTTACAGGACAGAGATTTTATGGTGCATCAGCAGTTAGCCCAAGTGATCCTGGCGCCGGTGGTGTCACAGAGATAGCACGCAGATTATTGTCCGGTCAATTGAGTATCTGGCAATTGCTTGGAATACAACCCACATTTAACAAGTTTGAAAAGTGCCTGCCTGTAGGAGCCTTACAGTTCTTTGGAATTACTTCCAACAGCAGTGAAATATCTTTTACAGATTTTGCAGGTGAAGTGGCCTCAAAAGGTCTCATTTCGGCAGCTCAAAATCCAGGTTTCTATGCTGTTATGGCGAGATCATTCAATAGGTCTTTCGTTCTACTGACAGATTATTTTAAGAACTTGGCAGCTGCATTTGGATCGGGATTCGTTGCAGGAATTACTCAGATATTCTCTATCATAGATGTTCTTAGATCTTCTAAATTCATCAAATTTTTGAATATTTTTGGACAGTTAGGGGATAAAAATATAGGGCCAGGTCTGGCTAAAAACCCTTTTGGTCCCGCCGAGATTGAACAAGGAGTAAGAGGATTTGGCCAAAAGTTCATATCGGACATAGATAAGGCTGCAGCAACTGCCGCCGGGAAAGGTCGTATCAAGTTAGGCGAATGTGCTTCGCTGACGCAGGCTCGTTCCGCGTATCTTGCCCCTGACCTGTTGTTAATGCCTAACATTTATAAAGAAAAATTTTTAGACGACCCTCGGTTTACACCCGTTAATCCTGTCAAGAAAGTTATTTTGACCACAGAAGACAATGCTTCCTTTGACGGAAGGCTGTTGGCGACGGAAGGAAGAATTTCTTCCGATACTAGGAAATCGATGGAAGCATCTCTTGAATCAGAGTATGTTCCTTTTTACCTTCATGACATTCGTACGAATGAGATCATTAGTTTTCATGCATTTCTAACGTCATTGTCTGACGGTTACACTGTTTCATATGAGTCAACAGAGGCGATAGGCAGGGTTGAGCCAATAAAGACTTACAAGGGAACAACACGAAAGATAGGTTTTTCTTTCATCCTGGCAGCATTTTCACCAGAAGATGAGCAAGTCATGTGGATGAAAATCAATAAGTTATCGACGATGGTTTATCCTCAGTTTACCGAGGGTAGAAAGTTAACTCAGGGCAATTATTCTATCTCGGCGCCTTTCAGTCAATCAATATCTGCTGCGCCTCTTGTGAGAGTGAGAATAGGAGACTTGATACAGTCCAACTACTCCAAGTTTGCCCTTGCTCGTCTCTTTGGAATGTACTATTCAGACTCAGTTCTTGATGGAAAAACTCCAAATGGCACTAAACCTGAGAAGACTTATGAAAAAGCTTTCAAGGAACAGCTTAAAGAAGGCAATACTTTTTTACTAAAAACAGGTTGTTTTCTACCAACTGAAAAAATTGACGCAGCAAATCTGTTGAAGCAAAGAACTCTGTCAAAAGAATTATCCAAGTTAATTCACACCTTAACTTTGCCTCCGAACGCTGAGTTAAAGATAAAAGAAGTAAATAACGAAGACAATTTTTGCATCTGTACTGTTGTAGAGAAAGTTGCGACAACAACAGACTCCACTAACGCATCAGGTCCTGTTGCAAACGCCGTATCGGCAATTGGAGCGCAAATAAAAAGAGCAGGCGATGTGCTAAAAAAGCAGCTACCCACCACCGGCTCTGATTCTTTGATTGGCAGACAATTCAAGATCGAAAAGAATTCTTTAATACCGACTGCTGAAACTGAGAGAAAGATACAAGCAGCCATAACGGCATCAAAACCTGCTGATGCAAATGCCTCATATGGAGATAATGTAAAAAAATTCATGAATGAAACGAACGGGAATGCGATCTCCAAATCTTTTAAATCAGTCGGTGGAAAAGGTCTTCCTGGTTTCATAGAGTCTTTGGAATTCGATTGGTATGACAAGGTCACATGGAACACTCGCGACGAGGAGAATCCATATGAACATAGGGCACCAAAAATGTGCAAGATAACGATATCCTTCGCACCATTCCATGACATCACACCAGGCCTTGACCACGTGGGTTTCAACAGGGCACCAATATATCCTATCGGCCCAATGGCACCACAAGGAGAAGGAGAATGATCCATGGCAGTCAGTAGATACTCTCGCGATTCTCGAATCAACCTTGGTCGTCAGTTGGGCACTTCCAACGCGTCATTGCAGTTAAAGGCAGCCATTCGTGATGGAATCATACCGATAGTGAGACAAATCATTGCCACAGGTGATGATAGGTTGGACACGTTGGCCGCAGTTATTTATGGTGAAGCCAAGTATTGGTGGGTGTTATCTGTCGCCAGTGGAATTGGATGGGGATTGCAAATTCCTGCTGGCACGGTCATAAACATCATCAGACTTGAAGACGCCTTATCAGTGGTGCAGTGACATGGATTTCAGTAAGCTCGAAAACATATACAAGTATCTGTCTCCCTCTGATCTTGTGGGAACATTAAAGCTACAGAATCCGTCGCAACCAAGGGACCTGTATGACATCATGCTGTCGATGCTCCTCAGTAGCGATGGCATGATGTACACCGACGAAACTATAAGAAGCAACATCAACACCTATCTTGCAGGAGCTGACGTCACCGCAGAGCAAAAGAAGAGCCTCAACCTCGCCTTTCACTACATATCAAACGTCAAATCTAACATGAATGATCAAGATTATTGGAAGATTGGTAACAAAGTTGTCAATTCAATTAAAGAAATAGTTCCGAAGTTGAACGATTCCTCCAATACGCCCTCCAGCAATTTTGTGACATCAGCTGTCCTCGTTAGAAGCCCTTATCTGAGCCCCTCCGTCAGAGGGGTTGACTCTATTGATTTTTTCCTCAATTACACTCCACCAATCGTGGCGAATCAACTGGTTCCATACCTCGACGTCGAATTCAAATTGACATCAACATCAAAAGAATTTCTGAATGTTCCAAGTCCAATGAGGTTCCTCTTGGGAACGCAGGCCAAGAGCAACTTAAACGCATATGATAAAATTTTGGCAGAAGGTGATTCCGCATCAAATGTGACGACAAAAACCACCAACAAGGACGGCACTGTCAGTCAAAAAGAACTGTACTCTTCCGTCATGGGAATGGAAATGTTCATGATGCCGCAGAGTCTCACCAACATGGATGGACTCGAACCCGTCACAGGAATTAGACTGGCCAAAGCAAAACCTTTTTTACCATTCGCTTCTCTCCTTGGCATGGACATAAGCATCAACAATGCCGGCGCCGGAAAGTTCTCACACAAGAAGGCGACCCTCAAGTTACGTTTACACGATAAAGCAAGAATAGCAGAATTCGCCGATTTCATCAAAGGTTCTTCAGGTTACAATCATACTGTCATTTGGACGACTTACGGTTGGCTGTCACCTCTTAATATGGGAGACACATACGAATATGGCAAATTCATTAATGACACAATGATGGTCAGAGAGTGTTGGACCGTCGCCAACTCTCAATTTTCGTTCGACCAGACGGGGCAGGTTAATTTCAACCTGGAACTCCTGTCAAAGGCTGCATCGACCTTGCTTGACATTCCTGTCATCACTACTGTTCATCAAAATCTCATGGACTTCCATAAGATCATTCAGCAATTGCGAAGGATCAGAGGTGATATAGATGAGAGTAAATTCTCCATCAACGTTTCTTCTGCCAAAGTGCTCAACGAAGCCACATCGACGGGCATGATCTCCGATATCAAAGACGTACAAACCATCATTAACAATCTGCAAGCTGGCCTGAACAACAGCGCTGTCGATCCAACCGACGCAAAAAACCTGTCGGACAACCTTGGAAAGCTGGTCGGCAAGAAGAGTGCATACACCGCAGACAAGGTGAAGACCATGATTGCAACTGCCGTGCATGATGATTTTGTAAGTCTTAACAACGGTGATGATCCCTTCCTTCCGACTTTGGAACGTGCTGGCGTCTTTGGCGAGGAATTCGCCAACACCATCTTGCAATTCAACAAAACAGCCGATGCACGTAATAAGGCTCTAAAAGCAGAAAAGGGTAGAATTCCAATAGACATGCGAGGAATTCCTTCTGTCGTTTCTTTTGGAAAACTTTTCTTGCATTTCATAGCGCCTGCGCTAAAGAATAGCAATAAATGTGATGAGCTTCAGGTCATATTTTATGGCCTCAATGGTGAGTGTGGACCTGCAAGCATGCACAGCATCGCAGAATTTCCCATCAACATGACCGCCTTGGCCTATGCTTACGCAGAGAAACTGAAGCAGATGAACGTCGAAGTCCTCAGTATTCATGATTTTCTTAAACTAATCATCGACAGCAACTTCGCAGATCAAAGAGGAATTGGTTACGGAATGACCAGTTTTTTCAAACCTCTGTCGTCGGATTCAAAACCTGCAGAACGTGCCGACGATGCCGCCTCAGAAAAAGGAATGATAGCGTGGCAGGCCAAATACGGCGGTTGGAGGCCACCCATGATCGAGATGTTCGTGGAGGCAGGTGAAGAAGGAGTTTCCACAAAACAAGTCACCAACAACCTGAAATCAGGTGCCTCGAGGCTTCAAGATCAACGAAACGACGCCAAGGCCAATGGTGGAGACAAGAGGCTCATCAAGAGGATCCACATATATGATAAGCAGCATAATCCTTACAAGCTCGAGCAACAGATCATAGACGCTGGTGATTCCTACGTCGTGGGATCAGTTAATACAAACCTTGCGGCGGCAACTTTCACCAAGATACTTGAAGGCAAGCCAAAGAAACTCAATTTCCTGAAGCAACAGCTCAACGCAGAGAAGACGAATTATAAATTAGCTCTTGAAAAATACGCCCGAGAGACGAACACACAAATCAATCCGAGCGATTTGTACGATCTCGAAGAGATAAAGCGCCCGGACGGAGACATAATAAAGATTCCAAAAGATCCTCGAGAATTAAAAAAGTTTCTAATGAGAGGAATGCCGTGCATCGTGCCAGGTACGAACGGTAGCATGATCATCAACGTCAACGTATCTTCAAAGACAGAAGGTCTGATGGCTGCATCCAACATCTTCAACGCGGCGAAAGCAAACAACTCCACGACAGCCGCAGCGACAGCGACCAATCTTGAAGGCGCAGGTGGATTGCCCCTCCGTGTCGTACCCGTTCAGTTGACGATGTCGACGATGGGAGTTCCTATCGCCAACCTGTATCAAACGTTCTTCGTCGACTTTGGAACGAACACGTCGTTGGACAACATCTATAGTTGCAACCAGATACAGCACTCCATAACGCCAGGTAAGTTCACAACATCGTGGACGTTCATGTACGTCGGTGGATATGGTAAGTTCGGCAATCCCCCGACCGTCCAATCTGTTCTGACGAAGGAACTCTCCGCCACCGCCGAGAGGTTGACTCCACCTGAAAAGGCACCGGAGCGCGCGCGCCCCTAAACTTGTGTAATGTTGCACGAGACGGTGTTAATATCGCATGGTGCAAAGGTTCACCATCGACTCATCCATCATCGGCGCAGACAAACACATCGTCTGTGATCCTGAGGGTTACACTTGGTCTGATTCGGTGCCGAAGGACTCGTGGCACATGACGGGTGAATTCAAGATTTTTGCGACCGCGAAGTGTCTCGACACTCTCTTGAAGTTGTCTCACAAAGAAGTGCCCACTGTACCTGAGAGGTACCTAACAGCCATGAGACACGTCGTGACAGGCTCCCAGGCCATCCCGTGGCGTTACGTGTTACCTCAGATCGAATTCAAGAATTACTTCAAAAACCTTGTGCAGGTAACCTCAGACATTTTCGATGAATTGCCCTTCGACTACTACGAGACGGTCTGGACGGCAGGATCGAGGGTCATCAACTCTTTAAAACCCGCGAAGGTCGACGTCTTTAAATTCACGTCACTCATCGAAAACAATCCTTCTTCACCCGGTCTTGAAAGCTTTAGACCGAAACGAAGCGGATTCACCCAACCTATCGAGTACGATCGCTTCGCCACAAGAACCGGTCGTTTGACGGTGATCGATGGACCAAACATTCTCGTCCTCAAGAAAGACTTCAAGAAGATGCTGACGTCATCCTTCGAGGATGGTCACGTCGTCTCCCTCGACTTTAAGGCGTTGGAGTCACGAATCGTTTTGGCGGAGGCAGGAAAGACTTCCGACGCCGAGGACATTTATAAGGACATATCGGACACCCAGTTCAAAGGTATGATCCCGCGTGATGTCGTCAAGGTCGCTGTCCTCGCAGAGTTATATGGAGTCTCAAAGAACACGCTGAAGTGGAAGCTGGGCCTGTCGGACGAGAAGGTCGATTCTTTCATCGATTCCATCAAAGATTATTTCGATGTCGAAAATCTGAAACAACGATTGAAAGACGAGCTGTATGAGGAGGGCCACCTCAAGAACAGGTTTGGACGTCGACTCGAGGTTCCACAAGCGCAAGACAACCTACTCATCAACACATACGCTCAGTCGACAGGCGTCGACATATCGCTTCTTGGCTTCGACAGAGTCCTATCGATCCTCGGTAACGAGGGTGTGAGGCCACTTTTCATCCTCCACGATGCAATAATCATCGACGTTAGAGGTGACAGACTGCCTGACCTTCAAGCCATAAAGAACGTCGTCGTCCCAACATACGACAAACCTTTTCCACTGAAGTTTGAGTTCGTGACCAATAGTTAAACTCATGAAGTTGACGATAGGTAGATTAAGGCAGATCATTAGGGAGTCGATCGAAGAGACCCTCAGCGAGTTGGATGCAGGGTCAAGAAACACAGGCTCTGAAGAACTGGCCGACATCCTCGGTTTTGATTGGTACACTCTGACGCCCAGTGAAAAGCGAGACTTCGGCGACTTGATGATGACGATAAAGGGTAGAGGAGACGACAAGCGTCTCCTGATAGCTCTCCACAACCTGCCTCTTGAGAAGCACTTCACTTCTTCAAGTCCTGGTGGTGTGTATGCAGCACCCGAAGCCGGTGACATCGATTTCGACGAGATGTTGCGAAAGATCAAGAAGAACTACGCCAATTGAACAACGACGTTTCGTGTTGTAGAGTCCAATCTATGGAACTCACACCGGAACAGATCACAGAGAACTTCGAAAAGTATCGCGGCTTCATGGAGAAGCTTGGTGATAGAGCAGAACCTGCTCTTACCCTCGTTGACCACCTTGGTGAGAGGCTGGCGCTCTGTCCCGCTTCGTCTCGTAAGGATTACCACCATGCGATCCCAGGTGGTCTTGTCGACCATTCTCTTCGTGTCCTTAGCAATGCGCTGAAGCTTGCCAAGGCGTTTGGATGGGATCTGCCGAAAGATTCTCTCATCATCGGTTGCCTCCTCCATGACCTCGGCAAGGTCGGCGACCATGAGAACGATTACTACGTTCCTCAAGATTCCAGTTGGCACATCGAGAAGCTTGGTGAGATGTACAAGCACAACAAAGAGCTACAGTTCATGACGGTCCCTGATCGTGGAGTTTGGTTGTGTCAGCATTTTGGACTCCGTCTGACACAACCGGAGTGGTTGGCCATCAAGTTAAATGACGGACAGTACGCAGATGAAAATGCTCCTTACAAGATGAAGGAGCCTACTCTCGTCGATGTCGTCCACATGGCAGATCTCATCTCAACAAAGCAAGAGAAGAATCTCTAGTTCCTGAATACTTATCTGCATGACCTCGTTGTTACGGGACTACATTTCTGCGATCTTACTTGAGATGAATAGCAACCCTGCGGTTGGTAATCAACTCATTTCAAGAAAATCAGGCGTGAAGAATCCGAGGACAACGAACACAACGGATAAGGACTCGGAAGAGGACAAGGAGGAAGACGTGGACGAAATGAATGTCGTCGCCAACATTGCAGGTTACACAGCACCTCTTGGTGCTTCTTCGGCGGACATGGGTGCAGAGCCCACGAAGCCGGGTCAGAAGCTAAAGAAGAACAAGAAGAACTTTGTTCGCTGGAAGTGATCTCTGTTGTGACAAACAATTGAACAGTCAGTCCTCCTTGTGATAGTTTGAGGATTCAAATGGAGACGGTGTCCATGGCACGGTGTCATGGAATCGTCGATAGGCGAAATTAGGAAGAGGAATAGGAATAAACATGGCAATCGATCTAGAAGCAATTAAGCGTCGTGTGGCAGAGCTCAGTGGTGTCAAGAAGACGTCTTCGATCCAACTCTGGAAGCCGGGTCTTGGTGAGCACAAGGTCCGCTGTCTGCCTTGGAAGAACATGCCGGATGGTCAGCCATTCGCAGAGAGGTGGTTCTACTACATCGGTGAGAACGCAGGCATCCTGACACCGAAGCAGTTCGGCAAGTCGGATCCCATCGACGATCTCATTCGTAAGCTCTACAGCAGCGGCAAGCCTGACGATCGAGTTCTCGCCAAGAAGCTCGCACCGAAGATGCGTTGTTATGCTCCCGTCATCGTTCGTGGTGAGGAGGACAAGGGCGTACAGATCTGGGCCTTCGGCAAGTTAGTTTACCAGCGCATGCTCGGCTTCTTCCTCGATGAGGAGGTTGGTGACATCCTCTCTCCGACGGAGGGCTTCGACCTCAAGGTGACGATCTCAAAGCAACCAGGCAAGCAATTCAACGATACGACCGTCGATCCTGCTCGCAAGTCTACAGCGCTGCACAGCGATGCAGCCACCGCACAGAAGTGGCTCGACAACATTCCAAGCATCGACGACATGTATCGCCTCAAGTCGACGCAAGAGATCGAGACGGTCCTCAACAACTGGCTCAGCGGCGGTGGTGGTGAACCATCTCAGGATGGTGGCGCTACTCGTGGTGCGTCCCCGGTCGACGAGTTGGATAACCTCGTCGCAGAGGTGAAGCAGGCGGCAGACAAGAAGCCTGCAGCGAAGAAGTCCGATAAGCCAGAGGCCAAGAAGCAGTCACTTGACGATGCATTCGCCGATCTAATCGGCGAGGACTGATCGTGAGGAGGGGACGGGCAACCGTCCCCTCATTCTTTAACCACAGGTGATTTAATGGCGAAGAAAGAAAAAGATACGGAGCTGTCTCCTTTGAAGAAGTCTGAAGTTGACGACATGATGAAAGATCTCATTTCGTCGATCAATAAGGAATTCGGAACACGAGTGGCTTATAACCTCTCCGAGATGGACGCTCCAACGATTGTGAAACGATGGATCGATACAGGATCCATTCAGCTCAATTACGCTATCAGAAATGCCGCCCACGGCGGATATCCTGAAGGTCGAATCATCGAGATTAGCGGTGCGCCGTCGAGTGGCAAATCTCACTTAGCTTATCATGCCGCTGCTGTTGCACAAAAACTTGGAGGTCTTGTAGTCTATGTAGACACCGAGAATGCCACTCCTGTCGCTAAACTTGCTGACATGGGCATCGACGTCAAGAAGAGATTCGTCTATTGCGATTCTCACATGACCGAGGAGGTTTTCTCCATCATCGAGTCTACGATCACCAAGGCAAAGCAGATCATTGAAAAGAACGTTCCCATCGTCGTGATCTGGGACTCTGTGGCCGCCACATCTCCAAAAGCAGAACTCGATGGAGAATATGAGGACAACACGATTGGTCTGCAGGCTCGTGTCATCTCCAAGGGCATGCGCAAGATCACAGGTGTCATTGGTCAGAACAACGTAACTCTCATCTGCATCAACCAGATCCGTGAGAAGATCGGTGTCATGTATGGCGATCCCACTACCACACCTGGTGGCAAGGCCATTCCCTTCCATGCTTCTGTGAGAATTTCTCTCACTAGTGGCATGCCCGTGAAGGACAAGGATGGAAACATCATTGGTATCCACGTCATCTGCACGCTCAAGAAGAACAAGGTGGCTCCTCCTTTCAAGAAGTGTGAATTCGACATCATCTTCGGCAAGGGCATCGTCGAGCACGAGTACATCTTCGATGAAGTACGTACTTGGTGCAAGGACAATGGCTCTGTATCTTTTGAAGGCAACAAAGTCTCCATCACCGGTGACGGTGCGTGGAAGGAACTCACTATTTCATCCGAAAAGACAGGCGAGGTGCTCATCACCAAGAAGTTCTACAAGGCAGACTTTGGTGAAGTGATGAAGGACGAGAAGTACAAGAAATATGTCGACGCTGTTATCGATGCTGCCTTGGCTATCAATCCTGGCACCATCGAACAGTTAATTGAAGAGGAGATTACATCTGATGAGTGAAATTGTCGTAGGTTACAAGAATCAAGTAGCCCCACTTTATGCAACACCCGGTTCTGCAGGTTGTGACCTAATTGCCAGTGAAGAAGTCACACTTGCACCTGGCAAGTGGGCAGCAGTCAGTACGAGTCTCTATCTGGAGATTCCCAGAGGTTATGTCGCTCAAATTTGTCCACGATCGGGACTTGCTCTAAGACATGGTGTCTCTGTCCTCAATGCTCCCGGAGTCATTGATTCCGATTACAGAGGTGAGGTAAAGGTACTTCTTGTTAACCACGATTCACTCAGATATACCGTAAAAAAGGGTGATAGGATTGCACAGCTTGTATTTATGCCTGTCGTCCAGGTACAAATGAAGTTGATCGATCAACTCACGGCGACCGATCGTGGTGAGGGCGGCTTCGGAAGCACAGGTAGATGAACATGGACCAGACCCTTCTTGCAGTGCTGTCATTTGGAGTCGGATATGCGATTGGTTCGCTCGACAACATTAGAAGATCTTTGAAGGGTTCTGGTTCCACCTCTTTCGTTTCTGAGGTGGTGAGAGAACAGAAACAGCAGGCACGGAAGAAGATCAGCATCGATGAAGCTAAGTACGTCACTGACATCTCCACAGACGACCTGGAGTCGAAGGGTGGGAAACTCGGTGTGGTTTCTCAAACCAACGATGACATATCATCAGCTGCAAACAAGCTTGCGCAACTTAAGAAGATGAAAGGATAGTTATAGACATGGCAAAAGGTTTAGATGTCGGTACGTCATTCATCGTCCTCTCATCTGAGGGCGAGGGTGGTACCGTTGAGTATAAGGATTTCAGAGATGCTTTCTACGTGATCAAGCCTACGACTCCGATCGCCTCCAAAATGATCGAAAAGGGCCTCACCGGAAAAGTTTTCGTAAAAGACACAGACGGCTCCTACATCATCCTAGGTAAGGATGCCATTGAAAAAGCAGTGGAGCGTAACGACTCTGCGAAGCGTCCGATGTATCGAGGTGTCGTCTCCTCCAAGGAGAAGGACGCTAGAAGAATCCTGTCCTACATACTTAAGGAAGTTGCTGGAAAGGCCACGAAGAAGGGCGAGAAGCTCGTCTTCTGTGTTCCTGCCCAACCAGTAGATCAGGAAGACGATGATTTTGATGTTGGCTACCATGAGGACGTCGTCAAGAAGGTCCTCGAAGAATGTGGTTATGAAGCTCGGGCCATTAATGAGGCAGAAGCGCTATGTTACTCGGAGCTTGCGGACGATGACTATACCGGTGTGGCCCTGTCTTGGGGCGCGGGTATGGTTAACGTTTGTGTCATGCTGAGCGGTGAACCTGTCGTTAAGTTCTCCACCACGAAGTCTGGTGATTGGGTCGACCGCATGGCCGCCGTAGCAACAGGTGAGACCGATTCCATCGTGCAGGCCGAAAAAGAGCAGGGCGATTTCACAATCGCGAAACCCAACGACAATCAGGTCCTCGCTGCGGTAGCCACATACTACGATCGTCTCATCGACTACACCACGAAACAACTGACTGCAGCAATGGATGGTCACAAGGCACTCCCGAAATTCAAGGATCCCCTGCCTGTCGTCGTCGCCGGTGGTACCACCAAGGCCAAGGGGTTCGTGAAACACTTCGAGAAGAAGCTGGTCGAGAACGGTTTCCCGCTTCCTGTTAAGGAAGTCCGCCACGCCTCCGATCCACTCCACGCAGTCGCCCGTGGTTGCCTCATCGCATCGCAAATCCTCTAATGGACGCTGAAGTAACATGGAAGGTCTCGGAAGACGTCAATGGTCTTCTCGAGGCCATTCTTAACTGCAAACGGGAACTGACGAAGAATTGTTTCGCCAAGTTCGGGTCAGCAAAGATCGCCGAGTACAAAGTTTTCGCACCGCATAAGGTGTGTGAGCTGATGTTGTTGACCGAGGGTCACACCTTGATCAAGGGGAAAGAGTTCGACACATATTGCCACAAGGCTATAACCGAATTCGAACATTTCAAACTCCTCAAGACAAAACTGTATGGTGACGGTGTCGTGAGAGTAGAAGCAAAGTTCGAAGTAGGTGAGGGCATCGGTAAATACTGGTATGGCAATGTCGTGCTAGCTTGACAAACGTAGTCCACTTAAGGTAGAATGACTTCTATGTCAGACGATAGACCCATCTTTGTGATTGATGGACTCAATATGTTCCTCCGTTCTTATGCAGCGTATCCTCAGTTGTCTTCGCACGGATATCAGATGGGAGGCGCTGTAGGATTTCTCAAGTCTTTGCAAAAACTCTGTAGAGAATACCATCCAACTATGGTGTATGTCACGTGGGAAGGTGGAGGATCACAGCGAAGACGTAAGATATATCCCGATTATAAGGCCAATAGGAAACCCGGTAAGTTAAATCGATTTTACGGGGACGACATTCCTGACACCGAAGAGAACAAGCAGCATCAACTGGTGACTCTCCTCGGTGCTTTAAAGAATGTTCCTGTCTGTCAGGTGTACGTTTCCGATTGTGAAGGTGACGACATTGTCGCATTCCTCGTCAGAGGTTCCTTCAGAGACAAGGACACCGTCATTGTGTCTGCCGACAAGGACATGTACCAACTCTTAGGTCCTAAAGTGAAGATCTACTCTCTCTATAGAAAGAAGTTCATCACCGATGAAGACCTATTCGAGGAGTTCCGAATCAAGGCACACAACTTCGCACTAGCAAAGTGTCTCTGTGGCGACGATTCTGACAACATTCCCGGCGTTCAGGGTTTTGGTTTCAAAAGCGTCGCCAAGAAATTTCCCATGCTTGGAAGCGATGACACGATCATTCTACAAGACATCATCAATTTCGCCCATACACAGAAAGGCGTCTTGTTCAAACGTCTCGTCGAAGAGGTCGATGTTGTCAATAGGAACTGGCAGCTCGTCCATTTGGACGGAAGCATGTTGTCGGGCGATCAGATGAAACGTGTGGAACACGTTGTAGATACATTTAAACCGACTGTCAATAAGATGGGACTCATCAAGTTGTTACTGAAGGAAGGGATCAGTGACTTTGACTATGAGGGGTTCTATTACGATCTCTCATGTGTCGATGGACTGAGGTTCGCTTCGGAGAATCAATAATGCAAGAAAACGAAAACAGACTCAACGGAGTTTCCTTCGGTCAATTTGGAAAGTCCTTTCAAGAGAAGTTGTGCCAGGCATTGCTTGTCGATCATAAGTTCGCCGAACAAATGATGGAAGTTGTTGATATCTCCTACTTCGAGGTCAACTATCTTAAGTTTTTGGCTGACAGGTATTTCGCATATTCGAAGAAATACAAGGTATTTCCTACCCTTCAATTACTTGTCACAATTATTAAGGATGACCTGAAGTCAGGAACCGACGTCATTCTACGCGATCAAATCATCGATTATCTTCAGAGGATGAAGTCAAATCCTGACGCAGGTGATCTTCAGTATGTCAAAGAGAAGTCTCTCGAATTCTGTCGTAAGCAGGCTCTTAAGAAGGCACTAGAGTCTGCTGTCGATCAGATGCAGGCCAATAAGTATGAGTCCATCGTAGAGACGATCAAGAAGGCTGTTCAGGTCGGCACGGCTCCGTCCGTCGGCCACGACTTCTTCAATGAGATGGACGCTCGATTCACGCGTCTGAAGCGTGACACCATTCCAACTCGCCTACCGGAGCTCGACAAGAAAGAGATCCTCAATGGCGGATCCGGTAAAGGCGAACTCCTCTGCGTTGTCGGCGCGAGTGGATCAGGAAAATGCTCGGTACGTGATACTTATATCCATGTCAAATACACTACCATCAAAATCAATGGTAAAATTTTCAAGCCCTGGGACAGAGTCTCCACAGCACGCGGCCTC
>Ga0172372_10000698_pt1 | contig 51337 bp, 53 predicted proteins | sample LakKiv5m_2_FD_114544 | JGI IMG/M metagenome (GOLD analysis project Ga0172372, IMG submission 114544) | Freshwater microbial communities from Kabuno Bay, South-Kivu, Congo - kab_092012_9.5m | ecosystem: Environmental > Aquatic > Freshwater > Lake | place: Democratic Republic of the Congo...
CGCACGCCGAAGAGCCAATCGTTTCAGGGCGTTACGCCCGAACAAGCGTACACCAAGATGTAACGCTTTCTGTGCCCGGTACTGTCTCCGGAATCGATCCGATGCCGATTCCACAAGGCTTTTGCGCGACTCGCGTCGTTGTTCGTTTGGACACGGCCCGGCGCGCTCTGTTCTCAGGCGTCGTTAAGTGTCTGTTCCGGCGGCATTATTTGGCGCTCGGTTGAGACGGGCTCATTGTTGGGACTGTCCACAATTCAGAAACTGTGGCGGCTGCACCCGACGTAGTCTCGTCAACCCGGGGCGTGCCCGGGCGGTCGTGCCGAAATGGGGGAAGAGGGCCTGCGTAGTCCGCGCCAGCCTATAGGAATTATAAGCATATTCCTGCTGAATCTGCAAGTCCTTTCCGATCACGTTTCGTTGCGGATCGTTTCACACCGGCCGGTAGCCCCCGCCTCGAGGAGGTTCCCCTCGAATACCTCGGGGCAAACTCCACGCCATCCTCAGGGACAAAACCATGGGCAACCGCTTGACCGACACGACGGTCGCTCGGGATGAGGCGAGTGCGTCTAAAGTGTGAGGCCGCCGTTCACGTGGATGGTCTGGCCGGTGATGTAGCTCGCGGCCGGCGAGCACAGGAAGGCGATCAGGGCGGCGACCTCGGCCGGCTTGCCGTAGCGGCGCATGGGAATCGATTCGGCGACCTTCTCCATGCCGGCGCGCGGCACGGCGACGTGGACGTCGGGGTCCTTCTCGATGAAGCCCGGCGCGACGCAGTTCACCGTGGCGCCCGAGGGCGCGAGATCGACGGCGAAGGTCCTGGCGAAGGCCTCCACGGCGGCCTTGGCGGCGGCCGAGGCCGGGAAGGTCATGAGGCCGCGCGCGAAGGCGTGGGCCACGAACGACGAAACGCCGACCATGCGGCCGACGGAACCGGCCTTGTGCAGCCACGGCCTGGCCGCGGTCGCGAGCTCGAAGAAGGCCGCGCTCATCGCCGCCTGGCTGGCGTCCCAGGCGGCGCGGTCGAGCTCGCCCACCTGGGTGCGGTTGGCGAAGCCCGCGTTGCTGACGACGACGTCGAGCCGGCCGAACCTGTCCACGGTCTCGGCGACGAGGCGCGCCGCCGTGCCCGCCTGGGCGAGGTCGCCCTCGACGACCAGGGTCGCGGCGCCGGCGCCGACGGCGAAGGCCGCGACCTTGTCGAGGCCTGCGCGGTTCTTGCGCGCGTGCAGGACGAGCGCCGTGTCGGGTGCCGCCAGCGCGCGCGCCGTGGCGGCGCCGATGCCCGAGGAGGCGCCGGTGATCAGGACCACGCGCGATACAGGGGGAGTCATGGGCCAGGCTCCGGACGGTGACAGCAGACGCAGAGCTTGTTGCCGTCGGGATCGCGGAAATAGGCGCCGTAGTAGTGGGCGTGATACTGCGGGCGCAGGCCCGGTGCGCCCTCGTCGATGCCGCCATGGACGAGCGCCAGGGCATGGCTGCGGTCGACGTCGGCGCGGCTGGGAGCAAGCAGTGCCAGCATCTGGCCGTTGCCGGCCGACGGCGGCCGCCCGTCGAACGGCCGGCCGATCAGGAACAGCGGGCGCGAGACGCCAGGCTTCATCCAGCCTGCCCAGCCCTGGTCGCGGTCGGCGAACTTGCGCTCGAGCCCGAGCCCGGTCAGCAACGGCGAATAGAAGGCAAACGCGCGGTCGTAGTCGGAGATGCCGACATGAACATGAGACAACATGCGCGCGAAGATAGCACCGGTTAACGACAGGCGTCGCGCACCACGGGCGCCAGGTACTGGGCGAAGCGGCGCGCGCCGGCCGCGGAGAAATGGCCCTGGTCGACGAAGTCGGCATTGCCGAAGGCGTCGATCGGGATCGCGAGGTAGGTGTCACCCAGCTCGCGCGCGATGCGTTCCAGCCCCTGGTTCAGCTCCTGCAGGCGCGGCCAGACGTCCCGATCGCGTACCCGGGGCAGCCAGCCGTAGAGCCCCTCGCCTTTCAATCGCTCGCGGTTGACGATCTGGCCGACCCAGACGGTCGCCGTGCCGCGCTGGCGGTTGATGGCGGAGATGGCGCGGACGTTGCGCCCGAAGATCGACGCCAGCGCCGGATCGGACCCGTCGGCCGGCGCCAGCGCGTAGGGGTCCTTGGCGTAGCGGACGATGTCGACCTCGGCGCCGACAAGACGGGCGAGCACGGTGAGCAGCGGCGAGAAGGTGATCTGCGAGCCGCCGACGCGCCGCACCGTGAGCGAATCGACCTGGCTCGGCAGGTGGAAGTCGGCATAGCCCGGGTCGAGGCCCGGGATGTGCGAATTGCGCAGGTCGTTCCAGCCGACGAAGTAGACGGCGCAGCGCGGCGTCCTGCCGAACCTGTCGGCATAATAGGCGGTCTGGATCAGATGCTCGGCGGTCGTGTAGCCCGGCACGCCGTGATTGATCACCACCAGGCGGTCGCCCTTCAGCGCCTCGGCCAGGCGATCGGGCCAGGTCTCGCCCTCGCCGTTGCCGATATCGTAGGTCGCCGAGCCGCCGAAGGTCGCCACGACCTGGCCCGCCGCGAGATCGGCCGGCGCCGGATCGCGGCCGCGCGTGCCCTCGCTGGAATGGCGGATGGCGAGGCCCGTGGCGCTCGTAACGGCGAGGCCGGGGATCGGCACGGCCTGCAGCAGCGGATGCCACTTGAAGCGCTGGGTCTCGGCCTCGACGGGCGGCAGCAGCGACGGCGATCCGGCCGGCGCCAGCGCCCACGAGCCCATGCCCCAGGTGAAGTCGAGGGCGGCCAGGACCAGCAGCGGCACGCCGACCTTCGGCCAGCGCGCCAGCAGCATGGCGAGGACGAGCAGCGCCAGCAGCCACAGGAAATAGAGGGTGCGCGGCCCTCCGGCCGCAAGCTCGCCCGACACGGCGAGGACGGCCGCCGTCGCGGCAACGACGATCGCCAGCAACAGCGCCAGAACGACGAGTCCGCGTGCCATCGCCCTATGCCATGGCGAGGCCGATGAGGCGGCGCGTCGCGTCCGGCAGGGGCAGCGCGAGGACGGCGGCATGGCCGACCGGGTCCATCTTGCGCAGGGTCTTCCTGAGGATGTCGGCGAACTTGGCCTCGTCGTAGTCCGGGTGCGCCGCGACGAACTCGTCGAGATAGTGGGCCACGAACACGAAGCCCACGACGTTCTCCAGCGCCTGGCTCTCGGGATCGCGCTTCAGCTCTTCCTTGCGCACGATCTTGACGACCCGGGCGATCTCGCCGTCGCCGTAGCCGTGGCGGCCCATGATCCCGGCGATCAGCCGGCCGTGATGATCGCGGCAGGCGGCGCGCCAGGCATTGTAGCCGGCGCGGCCCAGCGGATAGGCGGAACGCTCGATCTGCCAGCGGCGGATATGCTGGCCGCGCGCGGCGATGCACAGCGCTTCGGAGGCGTCGGGATAGAGCCGGACCAGGCCGTCGGACATCCGCTCGGCATAGACGAGCTCACGCTGCCGCGGATCGAGGGCATTGGCAGCGTCGATCTCGGCGAGGGTGGACGTCAGGCGATGGTTCGTAGGCATACGAACGATCCGGTGATCGGAACAGCATTGCTGCAGGGAAGAATGGCGCGCCCGAAGAGATTCGAACTCCTAACCTTCTGATCCGTAGTCAGATGCTCTATCCAGTTGAGCTACGGGCGCACGGCCGGTGCCTTCCGGGGAAGGGTCCGGCGAAGAGGCGCGCACCCTAATGAAACTGCCCCGGCGTTGCAAGCCGCTGCGGCATGGTCGCCCGGCCGCCCGCAAAAGCATGCACAACAGGGCACAAGTCATTCTGGCGCCTCGGAAATCGCGCTTGTCGGTTTTGCTTGCTTTCAAGTAGCATGACAGGCATCTGGATTTGGGGGCTGGTGCCCCGGCTCGGCACGGCCCGGTATCTGGGCGCGCCGGATCGGAGCGCCCAATTGATGATGCCAGGGCAGTTTCGAGGCCAATGATGGCGCTAAGAGTCCAACGATCCGCGCTCCTCTTGGCAGCGGTCGTTCTGAGCGGATGCGAGGGGGGCACTTTCGCGCTCGGCGGAAGTCAGGCTCCCTCGACGTCGAATCCGGCCATCAGCCAGACGGGCACGCAGACGGTCCGTCAGCGCATCCAGCAGCTTCGCGCCGATCAGGCTGCACTCAACAGCGCCATCTCCGCCCAGCAGAGCCAGCTCAGCACGACGCGCAGCCAGCTCTCGGCCGACACCCAGGCCTATTCGGGCCTGGTCAACACCATCACCTCGCGCCTGCAGGCCGGGACCACGCCCGGCAATCCGAACCTCGTCAACGACTGGAACGCCGCGCAGGCCAAGCTCGATGCCGTGACGCTGGGCGTCGGTACCCTGAACTCGCTGGCCAGCCAGGTGACGACCCAGGCCTCGGTCGCGGGCTATCTGCTCGAGAACGTGCGCGCCACCTACTCGGTCGGTGGCGCGGTCGACGAGGACCACCGCAACCTGCGCTCGATCGAGAGCGAGACCACCCGCTCCATGCAGCAGATCGACCGGCTGATCGGCGACCTCAACGCCCAGATCAGCCGCGAGAACGGCTTCCTCGCCCGTGAGCGCACCAATCTCGCCGCGCTGTCCTACGGCGTGAACCTCGGCCGCCTCGGCACTCCGGGCACGCAGCGGGTCACCGTCACCAACCGGCGGCAGGTCCCCCTTCAATAGGGTGTCGTCCCGGGCGTAAGGTGACGCCCATGGTCGTTCGCTTCCTCGCCCTCCTCGGCCTCGTGCTGGGCCTCGCGCTGCCCGCCGAGGCGCAGGTCTCGTCGTCCGACCGGGACGCCATCCGCGACGTGATCCAGAGCCAGGTCGAGGCGTTCCGCCGCGACGACGGCGAGGCCGCCTTCGGCTTCGCCTCGCCGAACATCCGCGGCATGTTCGGCACGTCCGAGATCTTCATGGACATGGTGCGGCAAGGCTACCGGCCGGTGTACCGGCCGCGCGTCTTCGAATTCCGCGAGATCGTCACCCTGCACGGCATGGTGACCCAGAAGGTGCACGTGATCGGCCCCGACGGGCGGCCGGTCACCGCCTTCTACCCGATGTCGCAGCAGCCCGACGGGAGCTGGCGCATCGAGGGCTGCTACCTGCAGGCGCCGGACGAACACCAGGCCTGAACGCAGCCCGCCGACATGTCACGCGTTTCGCCCAAGGTGCTGGCGCTGCTCGGCCTGCTGACGCTCGTGTGGGGCACCAACTGGCCGCTGTTCCGCATCGCGCTGGACGAGCTGCCGGTCTGGTCCTTCCGCACGATGGTGCTGTCGGCGGCGATCGTCGTGCTGACCGCGATCCTGCTGGCGCGCGGCGAGAGCTTCGCGGTGCCGAAGGACAAGTGGTGGCCGCTGATGGCGGCCTCGGCGATGAACATCGGCGTGTGGAACATCGCGACATCGCTCGCGGTGCTCTACGTCCCCTCCGGCCACGCCTCGGTGCTGGCCTACACCATGCCGCTCTGGGTCGCGGTGATCGGCTTCGCCGTGTTCGGCCAGAAGCTGACCGGCCGGCTGCTGGCCGCCATCCTGATCGGCGCCGCCGCCGTCGTCGCACTGATGGCGCCAAATTTCCGCGACTATGCGCAGGCACCGCTCGGCCTGTTCTTCGGCCTGCTGGCGGGCTTCTGCTGGGCGGTCGGCACCTTCGTCGTGAAGCGCACGAGCTGGCCCGGCATGGGCCTTTCGCTCACCTTCTGGCAGGTGCTGCTGGCCTTCCCGCCGATCGCACTCGGCGCCTTCATCATCGACGGGCTGCCGACCCACTGGCCCTCGACGAAGGCGCTGGCCGCCACGATCTACACCGGCGCGATCCCGATGGCGCTGGGCACCGCGACCTGGTTTGCCCTGGTCAAGCTCCTGCCGGCGCAGGTCGCCGCACTGTCCTCCATCGCCATTCCCATCGTGGCGATCGTGAGCGGCATCCTGATCCTGCACGAGCCGCTGTCCGCCCTGCAGACCGCGGCGATCGCCTCGACGGTGATCTCGCTCTGGCTGGCCCTGGTGCCGGGCCGGCACGGCTAGGTTGTCTCCGCGCCGGGACTCCCTACATAGTGCGGGGGCTTGGAGGCCCTTTGACATGACGAGAGGCGATCCTCGCGACTGGATGTGGTCGGAAGCGCTGCAGATGCTGGCGCAGGCCGAGCGGCTGCACCGCCAGGTGTTCCGGCCACAGGGCGTGGCACGCCGCGGCGCGAGCTGGGAGCCGCCGGTCGACGTCCTGGAGACCGAGCACGAAGTGCTGATCCTCGCGGCCCTGCCTGGCGTCAACGTCGAGCAGGTCGAGGCGGCCATCCATGACGGCGTGCTGGTCATCGCCGGCGAACGCTCCCTGCCCGTCGAACTGAAGACCGCGATCATCCACCGGATCGAGCTGCCGCAAGGCCGCTTCGAGCGGCGCATCGAGCTGCCGGCCGGCCGCTACGGCGACGTGCGCCGCTTCGCGGTAAACGGTTGCCTGGCGATCTCGCTGGCCAAGACAGCTCCTCGGGGAGGCCGGCCATGAGCCCGCCCGATGAGATCGGCCGCCCCGCGGCCGCCAGGCCGGAGGGGCCGCCGGTGCCGCCCGACGCGCTGATCGTCGTGCCGGTGCGCAATTTCGTGCTGTTCCCCGAGATCGTGTTTCCGCTGAGCGTCGGACGGCCATCCTCCGTCGCCGCCGTCCAGCAGGCGGCGCGCGAGCAGCGGCAGATCCTGATCGTGCTGCAGCGTGACGCGGAGACGGAGGAGCCGGGCCCCGCCGACCTCCACCGGATCGGCACCGTGGCCAACGTCCTGCGCTATGTGACGGCGCCCGACGGCAACCACCACCTGGTCTGCCAGGGCGTACAGCGCTTCCGCATCACCGACTTCGTCGAAGGCCATCCCTTCCTGGTCGCGCGCGGCCTGCACCTCGCCGAACCGACCGGCGGCGGCCCGGATGTCGAGGCGCGCTTCCTCGTCCTGCAGGACCAGGCACGCGAGGTGCTGGACCTGCTGCCGCAGGTGCCGCAGGAGCTGCGGCAGACGGTCGAGGCGACGAGTGCGCCGGGTGCGCTGGCCGACCTTGCCGCCGCCTATCTCGACTCCAAGCCGGAGGAGAAGCAGGAGATCCTCGAGGCGGTCGATCTCGTGCCGCGACTCGACAGGATCACGCAGCTTCTCGGCAAGCGGCTCGAGGTGCTGCGCCTTTCCAGCGAGATCGGGCGCCAGACCAAGAGTTCGCTCGACGCCCGCCAGCGCGAGGTCGTGCTGCGCGAGCAGATGGCCGCGATCCAGCGCGAACTGGGCGAGGACGATTCGGGCAAGCAGGCAATCGCGGATCTCGAGAAGGCGATCGAAGCCGCCAGGATGCCGCCCGAGGCCGAGACCGCCGCGCGCAAGGAGCTGAGGCGGCTGCAGCGCACACCCGAGGCGTCGGCCGAACACGGCATGATCCGCACCTACCTCGACACCCTCGTCGAGCTGCCGTGGGCCTTGCCCGAGGCCAAGTCGATCGACATCGCCGAGGCGCGGCGCGTGCTCGACGCCGACCATTTTGGGCTGGAGAAGATCAAGAAGCGCATCGTCGAGTACCTTGCCGTGCGCAAGCTGGCGCCCGGGGGCAAGGCGCCGATCCTGTGTTTCGTTGGCCCGCCCGGCGTCGGCAAGACCTCGCTCGGCCAGTCGATCGCCCGCGCCATGGGGCGCAAGTTCGGGCGTGTCAGCCTGGGCGGCGTGCACGACGAGGCCGAGATCCGCGGCCACCGGCGGACCTACATCGGCGCCCTGCCCGGCACGATCATCCAGGCGATCCGCAAGGCCGGCGCGCGCGATTGCGTGCTGATGCTCGACGAGATCGACAAGATGGGCAGCGGCATCCATGGCGACCCGGCGGCGGCCATGCTCGAGGTGCTCGACCCGGAACAGAACGCGACGTTCCGCGACAACTATCTCGACGTGCCGTTCGACCTCAGCCGTGTCGTGTTCATCGCCACCGCCAACATGCTGGAGAGTATCCCCGGCCCGTTGCGCGACCGTATGGAGATCATCGCCCTGACCGGCTACACGGCGGGCGAGAAGCTGGAGATCGCCAAGCGCTACCTGGTACGCCGCCAGCTCGAGGCCAACGGCCTGCAGCCGGCGCAGGCCGGCATCGACGATGCGGCGCTGCGCCTGATCATCGACGGCTACACGCGCGAGGCCGGCGTGCGCAGCCTGGAGCGCGAGATCGGCCGCGCGCTGCGTCACGTCGCGGTGCAGGTGGCCGAAGGCAGCGCCACGCAGGTGCAGATCGGCGCTGCCGACATCGAGAAGCTGCTGGGTCCGGTGCGCTTCGAGAACGAAGTAGCCATGCGCACCAGCGTGCCGGGCGTGGCCACCGGCCTCGCCTGGACACCCGTCGGCGGCGACATCCTGTTCATCGAGGCGACGCACTCGCCCGGCGGCGGCAAGCTGATCCTGACCGGCCAGCTCGGCGAGGTCATGCGCGAGAGCGCGCAGGCGGCGCTCAGCCTGATCAAGAACAAGGCGCAGGCGATCGGGATCGACCCGACGGCATTCGAGAAGACCGACATCCACGTCCACGTGCCGGCAGGCGCCACCCCGAAGGACGGGCCGAGCGCGGGCGTCGCGATGTTCATGGCGCTCGCCTCGCTGCTCACCGGCCGCACCATCCGCAGCGATACCGCGATGACCGGCGAGATCAGCCTGCGCGGCCTGGTGCTGCCGGTGGGCGGCATCAAGGAGAAAGTCGTGGCTGCGGCCGCGGCCGGCATCACGCGCGTGATGCTGCCGGCGCGCAACCGGCGCGACTACGACGACATCCCCGAGGAAGTGCGCAAGACGCTCGAGTTCGTCTGGCTCGAGAAGGTCGACGATGCCGTCGCGCAGGCGCTGGCGCCCGCTTAACCCAGTTCGAGGCTGGTCACGCCGAACAGGCCTGCATAGTCGACCTCGGGATCCGCGCCGGTGTACATGCGCGCGGTCTCGAAGGAAGGCTTGAGCCCCATCGCCTCGGCGATGGCTACGGCAGGCTTGTTGCGGTCGGGAACGTCGATCGCGACGGCCTTGGCGGCCATGTTGGCAGCCAGCGCACCGACCAGCGCCGCGGCGATCTCCGGCGTCGCCGCATAGAGCGGGCCAATGCGCGACGCCGTCCGGCAGGCGCGCATCACGGCAAAGCCCGCGATCTCGCCGTCCCGCAACGCCACCATCGCTGCGCGCTCGGGCAGCGATATCCAGGCGGCGAGGAAGGACTCCCGAGCCTCGGGAAAGAACCTGCGGTCGTAGGCGGCCAACCGGTCGAATGCGATGCCGCGGGCGTCGGCGAACGAGACGCCGCCCGCCGCCTTCGACGCCGGCGCAGGTCCCTCGTGGCGGATGTTGTTCCAGGAAAGCCGGAAGCCGGATTTCTTGTAGTTGTGCTGCTGGGCGACGACGCCGTCGAGGCCGACGTTGCGGCCAGCGAGCCGCGCCATCCCGGCGCGCCACAGCTGGATGCCGTAGCCTTTGCCGCGGACCGGCGGACGGGCGATATAGAAGCCGAGAAAGCCGAAGCCCTTGTTGCCATCCGGGCCGTACTTCACGACGGAAATGCAGGCCTGCGGCTCGCCGTCCAGCCGGCCGATCAGGAAGGCTTGCGGATCGGTCGCGAAGAAGGCGTGGGCGTCGGTGTTGCCGGGGTTCCAGCCCTCGTCGCCGGCCCATGCGGCCATGCGCTGGACATCGTCGGCGCTGCCGACCGCGATCTCGAATGTCATGGGGCGGAGACTACTCCGCCGCCTTGGCGGTTGCCGGGAAAAAACGGTTCTCCGGTCGCGGCAGACACAGGTTCTCGCGCAAGGTCCTGCCCTCGTATTCCCTGCGGAACAGGCCGCGACGCTGCAGCTCGGGCACGACCTTGTCGACGAAGTCGTCGAGACCGCCCGGCAGGTAGGGGAACATGACATTGAAGCCGTCGCAGGCATTGGTCACGAGCCACTCTTCCATCTGGTCGGCGATCATGGCCGGCGTGCCCAGCATGCCGAGCCCGCCGTAGCCGCCCAGCCGGCCCGCGATCTGGCGCACCGTCAAGTTCTCGCGCTTTCCGAGGTCGATGACACGCTCGCGGCCGCTCTTGCTCGCCTGCGTCTCGGGAATGCCGTCCGGCAAAGGCTTGTCCGGATCGAACTTGCGGGCATCGGTGCCGAGCGCGATCGACACCGCGGCAATGCCGCTGTCGTAGCTCACCAGGCTGTCGAGCCGCGCGCGCTTCTCCTTCGCTTCGTCGAGCGACTCTCCCACCACGACGAAGGCGCCGGGCAAGATCTTGATGTGGTCGGGGTTGCGGCCAACCTTCGACGCGCGCCCCTTCACGTCGGCATAGAACTCCTGCGCCCCCTTGATTGGCCCACCGGCAGCGAACACCACCTCGGCGGTCTCGGCCGCAAGCTGGCGGCCGGCATCGGAGGCGCCGGCCTGTACGACGACCGGCCAGCCCTGGACCGGCCGCGCGATGTTGAGCGGCCCGCGCACCTTCAGATACTTGCCCTTGTGATCCAGCACGTGCATCCGCGCCGGATCGAAGTAGATGCCGCTTTCGACGTTGCGGATGAAGGCGTCGTCGGCCCACGAATCCCAGAGGCCGGTGACGACGTCGAAGAACTCGCGGGCGCGTGCGTAGCGCTCCGCATGGGGCATCTGATCGTCCATACCGAAATTGAGCGCGGCGTCGGGGTTGGATGTCGTCACCAGGTTCCAGCCGGCGCGGCCCTCGCTGATGTGGTCGAGCGAGGCGAAGCGGCGGGCGATGGTGTAGGCGGGCTCGAAGGTGGTCGAGGCCGTGGCGATCAGGCCGAGATGCTTCGTGGCCATCGCGAGCGCCGGCAGCAGGGTCAGCGGATCGAACGAGGTCACCGTGGCGCTCCTTTTCAGCGCCTCCATCGGCATGTTCAGCACGGCCAGATGATCGGCCATGAAGAAGGCGTCGAACTTGCCGCGCTCGAGCGTCTGGGCGTATTGCACCAGCGCCTTCAGGTTGAAGTTGGCGTCCGGCGTGCCGCCGGGATAGCGCCACGCGGCGGTGTGGATGCTGACGGGGCGCATGAAGGCGCCGAGGCGGAGCTGACGTTTCGGGGTCATGGAGCGATATCTTGCCCCGGCCGGGCGGACCGGCAAGGGCTGCTCGGGCGACAAGAACTAATTCAACGAATAATTTCTGCCGTTCAGACGATCGGCGGATGCTTCTTGTCCGTGCCGGCCGCGCGTTCCCAAGCCCGCGCCACAGCGAACATTGTCGCCTCGTCGAAATAGCGACCGACGAACTGCACCGAAACCGGCAGGCCGCCCACGGAGAGCCCGGCCATCATGGCGATGGCGGGATGGCCCGTGACGTTGAACGGCGTGCGCGCCTGGCGCGGATAGGTACGCTCGATCTCGGCCGGCTGATCGATGCGGCAGGCCGGATCCATCGAACTTGCGCAGAGCAGCACATCGACGTCGCGCAACACCGCCTCGACCTCGGCAATCATCTCGTGGCGGCGGCGGCTGGCCAGCATGTAGTCGCCCGCGCTCATGAAGGCGCCGGCCATCAGTCGGCGGCGCGCCAGCCGGCCGTAGTCGCCCGGCCGCTCGCAAAGCCACGGGCCGTGGATCGACCAGGCCTCGCTCTGCAGGATCACGCGATTCACCGCGCCGAACTCGCCGAGCGTCGGCAGCCTGACGTCGCGGATCTCGGCACCTTCCAGTTGCAGGGTGCGGGCGACGTGCTCCAGCGCCGCCGTCACTTCGGGATCGGCCGGCGTGTCGACTTCGTGGAAGTGCTGCACGAAGCCGATGCGAAGGCCGCGCACGCCGCGCTCGACGCCCGAGACGTAATGCCCTTGCGGTGCAGCGGCACTGCCGGAGTCGAGCGGATCGTGACCGGCGATGACGTCCAGCATCAACGCGTTGTCGGCCACGGTGCGGGTCATCGGCCCGACATGGTCGAGGGTGAAGGAGAGCGGAAAGACGCCGCGTCGCGAGACCAGACCATAGGTCGGCTTGAGCCCGACGATGCCGCAGCAGCTCGCGGGATTGCGCACGCTGCCACCGGTGTCGGTGCCCAGCGCCATCGGGAACAGGCCGGCTGCCACGCCCGATCCCGAACCGGACGAGGAGCCGCCGGGATGATGGTCGGTGTTCCAGGGATTGCGCGCCGGCGGCCACGGCAGGTCGAAGCTCGGGCCCCCGATCGCGAACTCGTGCGTGGAGAGCTTGCCCAGCACGATGGCACCGGCGCCGCGCAGCTTGCCGACACAGACCGCATCGGCCGTCGCGATATTGCCTTCGAGGACCTTCGAATGGCAGGTCGTGGGCAGGCCGGCGACGTCGATGATGTCCTTGATGCCGACCGGCACGCCGTGCAGCGGCCCGCGCAACCGGCCCGCTGCCGCCTCGATCTCGGCAGTCTTCGCCACCTGCAATGCGGCGTCGCCATCGAGGCGGATGAAGGCGTTGAGTCTGGGATCGAGCCGTTCGATGCGATCGAGCAGCGCCTTGGTGAGATCGACCGGCGAGAGCTCCCTTGTCGCGATGGCGTGCGCGGCCTCGCCGACGCCCATCCAGTGCAGCTCGCTCACAGCCCGCGCCCCGCCCGCATCGGTGGCCAGGGCTCGGCGGCCGGATCGGCCGGTCGCCTGATCTTGGCTGCGACATCTGCCGCCTGCCTGGCGGCCGCGTCGACATCGTCCGGAAACGCCGCCAGCGCCTTGGCAAGGCCCGCGCGACGCGCCAGCATCTCGATCGTCGCCTTGTCCATCAACCTGCCTCCCTTAGGGCCCCAGGCGGTTCATCGTCCCGAGTCCGGGGGGAACTTTGTGCCAGGCGCGTCCCGATTTCATCTGCTGAACGCCGTATGCATAGAGGGTTTGCATGTAGCGTTGGTCGAACTCGCCGTCTTTGGGAGACGCGAAATCCGTGCCGATGAAGGCGAGGTTGTAGTCGACCTTGTCGCGCTGCGTGGTGAAATAGGTCCGCAGGACATCGTTGTAGCCACTGGCCGCCAGCATGGCGACGATGGCCCGTCCAGCGATGGTGATGGTCCGGCGTTCGGCCATCGCGTAATCCGGATCGAGACGGGCGTTGCGGATGATGTAGGCGTACCGCTTGCGCTGGTAGCCGGTCTGGCTGACGTCGATCGACGGCGGATAGAGGAAGAGCTGGGCGATAGCGCCGCCGTCGACATGCAGCTCCTGGTATTTCTTGCCGTCGATCTCGACGTCGATCAGTACCGGCTGGAAGGCGCCGGGGATCGCCGCCGAGGCGCGCAGGATCTTGCGGAAGAGATCGAGCGCCTCGGGCTTGCCGCTGGCGGCGATGGCGCCGATGTTCCAGATCACCGGCCGCTGGGAGTCGAGATCGGTCGTGCCGATCATCAGCAGGCGGCCCTTCTGATACTCCGCTGCGATCGCTGCCATCAGCTTTTCGTCGGCGTAGTGGGCGATCACTTCCGACAGCGGTGTCGTGTCGGCCATGGCGTCGTCATAGAGGGCGGCCAGGATGCCGCGCTTCTTGTAGACCCTGTCGGGCGTCATGGTCGTGTAGACATCGCGCAGAGCACCGTCATAGGCCGGCCCGAGAAAGGCGAACGGCGCGATCAAGGCACCGGTGCTGACGCCGGTCACGATCTTGAACGATGGCCGGTTGCCGAGCTCGGTCCAGCCATTGACCAGGCCGGCGCCGAACGCGCCGTTGTCGCCGCCGCCCGACACCGCGAGGAAATGGGCGGGCGGCAGGCGGGCGACCGATCGTTGGTCGACGGAGAGGCCATGCGCGGCGAGCTCCCGGCGAACGGAGAGAAGGCCCTCTTGGATCATAGGGCCGGGTTCGGCATCGGCATAGAAGCGTGCATTGGGAATGCCTAGCGGCAAGGCCTTCGTTGTGTCGGTGCGCGGTACCGCAGGCCCACGTTCCGGGATCGAACACCCGCCGACGGCAAGGGCAGCCGTCATGGCCAGCAGCGAAAGGCAGCGCATCATGGCAAGCATCCCCCAAGTTCACGCGGTCAGTCGAGTTGTAGCACCAAAGCCTTGAGATAGGCCGTCTCGGGCAAGCCGGGATGCACTGGATGGTCGAGCGCTGCGCCTGAGCTCAACAAGATGCGGCCGCTACGCTCGGCATCGCGCAGGCCGCGACGGACCTGCTCGGCGAACAGCGGCGGGTCGACGAGATGCGAGCACGACGCCACGAAAAAGAAGCCGCCCTTGGCGACCAGCGGCGCGGCGAGCCGCACCAGCTTGCGATAGCCCTGCGCGCCGGTTTTGAGATCCTTGCGGCTCTTCACGAAGGCCGGCGGATCGCAGATCACCACGTCGAAGCCCCGGCTCTTCTGCTTCTCCAGCGCCTCGAAGGCCTCGCTCTTCTCGAACGAGACGATCTTGTCGATGCCGTTCAACACTGCCGCCTGCCGGGCCGCGTCGAGGGCCGCCTGGGAGCGATCGATGCAGATCACCGACTTCGCGCCGCGGTGCGCGGCCAGGACGCCGAAGCCGCCGCTGTAGCTGTAGACATCGAGCACGCGGGCATCCTTGGCGAGCCCCGCCATGAAGCGCCGGTTGTCGCGCTGGTCGTAGAACCACCCGGTCTTCTGCCCGGCCGACAGGTCGGCCACGAAGCGGGCGTCGTTCTCGATCAGCTCGATACTGCCTGCTTCGCCTTTCGCCACGATGACTTCGCGCTTCAATCCCTCCAACTCGCGCACCGGCGAATCGTTCTTGAGGACGATGGTCTTCGGCGCGAACTCCGCTTCCAGCGCCTCCAGCAACACCGGGCCCAGCGCATCCATGCCGGCGCTGTTCAGCTGGACCACGAAATCGTCGCCGAAGCGGTCGATGATCACGCCCGGCAGGCCATCCGCCTCCGCGTGGATCAGCCGATAGTAGGGAACGCCGATCAGACGATCGCGCAGGGCGGCAGCCTGGGTCAGCCGTCGCCCGAAGAACAGGGCGTCGACCGTCGCTTCAGGGTTCGTGCTGAGCACGCGTGCGGCGATCAGGGAATGCGGATTGAAGGTGACGAGCCCCAGCGCCTCGCCGCCCGGCGCCCGCAGGACCGCCAGGCTTCCCGGCGGCAGCGCCTTGGTCTCGGCGTCCATCAGGATTTCGTTCGAGAAGGCCCAGGGATGGCCGGCGCGGACGCGGCGGTCTTCGCCGGCGCGCAGCAGGACGGTGGGCAGTTTCTTGGCCACGTGGACTATTCTCCTTGGGCGACGCCGTCGCGCCGCGGGTCCGCGGCACCTTCCCAGCCATCGCCGGCACGGCGGAGGGCCGCGAGCCCGCCTTCGTGACGGCGGACTTGTACTTCATGGCCCAGCGCGCGCAAGGCGTCAGCCTGCGCCGCCGCCGCAGTCCCCGCCTCCAGCTCCGTCGCGCCGTTCAGGTTGGTCACCCGGGACATCGCAAGCGCCGCCTGCGGCGACAGGTTCCAGTCGAGCAGACCGACCACGGCCTGCAGCGTATCGCCGATGATGCGCGCCCCGCCGGCCGAGCCCAGCGCCGCCACCAGCCGACCGTCGCGGTCGAGGACCAGTGTCGGCGACATCGACGAGCGCGGCCGCTTGCCAGGCTGGACGCGGTTGGCGACCTGCCTGCCGTCAGCCTCGGGACGCGGCGAGAAATCCGTGAGCTCGTTGTTCAGCAGGAAGCCACGCACCATGATCTGGGCCCCGAACGGCGCCTCGATGGTCGTGGTGAAGCTCACGGCGTTGCCCCAGCGATCGACGATGCTGATGTGGCTGGTGCCGCGCTCGACGTAACCCGGCGGCAGCCCCGGCCCGACCTTGCCCATGCTGCGGTCCGGAGACATCAGCTTGCGTCGCTCGGCGATGTACGCGGGCGACAGCAGCCCCGCCACGGGAACATCCACGAAGGCCGGATCGGCGACATAGCGAACGCGGTCGGCGAAGGCGAGCCGGCTCGCCTCCGCAATAAGATGGAGCGATCTCAGGTCATCGGGTCGGCCGCGCCACAGTTCGAACGGTTCGAGCAGGGCCAGGATCTGCAGGACCGCGATGCCGCCCGACGAGGGCGGCGGCATGCCGCAGACGATCCAGACACGATAGGGCCCGCACACGGGCTCGCGCCTGACCGGGCGGTAGCCCGCCAGGTCGGCGAGCGTGAGCGTCCCTGGCCGGCGATGGAGGCGCACGCGGTCCGCCATCTCGGCGGCGATGTCGCCCTGGTAGAAGACCTGCGCACCCTGATCGGCGATCCTGCGCATCGTCTCGGCAAGGGCAGGGTTGGCTACGCGGTCGCCCGCCTTCTTGGGCGTCCCGTCGGCGTTGAAATAGACTGCGCGGATGCCGGGCTCATCCTTGAGCGTCGGTATCCGATCCAGCCAGGTGGCCAACCTGGGCGGCGTGGCGAAGCCGTCACGAGCCGCGACAACGGCCGGTCCGAACAGATCGCGCCAGGCGAGCTTGCCGTGCTCCTTGTGAGCGAGTTCGAGCATGGCCAGCAGACCCGGTACGCCGACCGAGATGCCGGACGCCACGGCCTCTCGGAAACCCAGCGGCTTGCCGCCGGGATCGAGGAACATCGTGGGTGTCGCGCCGGCCGGCGCGGTCTCGCGACCGTCGTAGACGGCAATGGCCTTCGTGGCGCCGTCGTAGTGCAGCAGGAAGCCGCCGCCGCCAATTCCCGATGCCTGCGGCTCGACCACGCCCAGCACCATCTGGACCGCGATGGCGGCATCGACGGCCGATCCGCCGCGACGCAGCACTTCGAGCCCCGCCTCGACGGCCAGTGGATGTGCGGCCGCCACCATCGTCTGCGGCGCCGCAAAGCCCGCCTGCACGCGGCAGGCCGCCAGCAGGACCAGCGCGACGGCGAGCAGGCGGCCGGGCTTCATGCCCGGCGTGCCACGATGAAGAGACGACGGAAGGGGAAGATCGTGATGCCGTCGGCCCGCGTCGGATAGGCCTTGGCGACCAGCGCGGCATAGGCGTCATAGAACGCGGTCCGTTCCGGCTCCGCCAGCAGGTCGAGGAACGGCCGCAGGCCCGTGCTGGAGGTGAACTGCGCCACCGGATCCTTGCCGGTCAACGGTTGCTGATAGATCGTCTCCCAGATCTCGAGATCCGAGCAGAGCGGCTTCAGCACATCGTAGTAACGTGCCGGCTCCAGCACCGGGCGGATCGTCCGCACATGGGCGAGCTTGTCGCGCCATGGGCCAGCCTCGGCCGCGGTGCGCATCAGCGCATGCGAGGGCGCCTCATGGTTGCGCGGCATCTGGATCGCGAGCTGACCGCCCGGCGGTAGGAGCTTCATCAGGCCCGGGAACATGTCGATGTGCCCCTCCAGCCAATGATAGGCCGCATTACTGTAGAGAATGCCAGCCGGCTTGCCCGGCTTGAACTGCGCGAGATCTCCCTTCGCGAAGGTGACGCGGCTGTCGACCGTCTGCGTGCGCGCCTTGGCAAGCATCTCTTCCGAGGAGTCGATGCCGACGATCTCGGCTGACGGGAAACGCTCGGCGAGGATGCGCGAAACATTGCCCGCCCCGCAGCCCAGATCGTAGATCACGTGCCCCGGCCGGCTGCCGTTCGCCGGATCGATCCGCCCCATCAGATCGAGAGCGGGGCGTACGCGATGGTCGGCGAACTTGAGATAGAGGTTGGCGTCCCAGGTCGTCGGCTGTGCGGGAGGCGCTACGTCGTTCACGTCACTTCTCCTCGAACGCCGCATCAACCGGCACGCGGTAGGCGGTGGCAATCTTGTTGCCCTTCTGCGCCGCCAGCACGACGGCCATGAACTCCCCGTACATCTCCTCGCTCATGCCCTTCTGGCGCGCCATGTAGCCGTGCGAATTGATGCAGTAGTCGCACTGGTTGGCGACCGACACGGCAAGATAGATCAACTCCTTGGTGAGGCCGTCGAGCTTGCCCGGCGCCATCACCGCCTTCATCTCGGCGGCGAAGCGCTCCATGACATCGGGATGGCGGGCGAGCGCCTTCCACACATTGTTGATGCCAGCCGGGTCGATGCCGCGCGCCTGCGCGATACCTTCGACCACCGCCTTGGCCCGCGGGTTCATGTCCTTGTATTCGGTCAGCCTGGCCATCGCTCGCTCCCACAAAATGAAAAGGGTCGGCACGACACCGACCCTATCATGGCGGCTGCCGCCCGGTTGTCAGTACATATGCTGGCCGCCGTTGATCGACAGCGTCGAGCCGGTGATGAAGCCCGCATCGTCGGCCACCAGGAACATCACGCCGCGGCCGATCTCTTCGGCCTTGCCGAGCCGCCCAACCGGAATCTTGGCCACGATCTTTTCCAGCACGTTGGCCGGAACCGCCGAGACCATGTCGGTGTCGGTGTAGCCCGGCGCAATGGCGTTCACGGTGATGCCCTTGGACGCGCCTTCCTGCGCGAGCGCCTTGGTAAAGCCGTGGATGCCGGACTTGGCGGCGGCGTAGTTCACCTGGCCGTACTGGCCGCCCTGGCCGTTGATCGAGCCGATGTTGACGATGCGGCCGAAGCCGCGGGTGTTCATGCCGTCCCACACCGCCTTGCTCATATTGAAGCAGGAGCCGAGGTTGGTATCGATCACGGCGTCCCACATGTCGCGCGTCAGGCGGCGCATGGTCGAGTCGCGGGTGATACCGGCATTGTTCACGAGGACGTCGACCGGCCCGAGCTCCTTCTCGATCTGGCCGATGGCGGTCTGGCATGCCGCGAAGTCGCCGACATCGAACTTGTAGACCGCGATGCCGGTTTCGGCCTTGAATTTCTGGGCCGCAGCATCGTTGCCGGCATAGGTCGCGGCGACCTTGTATCCCGCACCCTTCAGCATGCGCGAGATGGCGGCGCCGATGCCGCGCGTCCCGCCTGTCACCACCGCAACTCTTTGAGCCATTCTTTCCTCCCAGAAACGTGCTGCCGGCGCACTCTAGCCGGTTCCGCCCAAATTCACAGCCGCCACCGGATAGAAGCATCTCTGCTGCCAGTCATAGAAGGGCAACCATGAAGCCCTTCACCGCCCTGCTCGGCGCCGCCGCCGGAACCCACGCTGCCGACCAACTGGCGCTCGCCACCCTGCCGCTGACGGCGACCCTCGTCCTGGGGGCCGGACCGGACGTACTCGGCCTGCTGGTCGCGGCCCAGAGCGCGGCCTGGCTGCTGGTCTCCCTGCCGGCCGGCGCCTGGATCGACCGCCTGCCGCGGCGTCGCATGCTGATCGTGGCGTTGACGCTGGGGTTGTTGGCCTCGATGACGGCCGTCATTGCCGCAGCGACCGGCCTGGTCTTTGTGCTGGGCCTTGCGGCCATTGCCGGTGCCTCGGGCACGGTCGTCTATGTCCTGGCGTCCGTGTCGCTGCTGCCGAGCCTGGTGCCGGCGGCCGACCTGCCGCGCTCGAATGCCCGCCTCGAGTTGGCGCGCGCCGTCGTGAGCCTTGCAGCGCCGTTCGTCGCCGGACTGCTCGCCCAGCATCTCTCGCCGACCTGGGGCTATCTATTTGCCGCGTTCGGCGCCGCGCTGGCTCTGGCCTGCGTGTTTGCACTGCCGCTGGGCACTGCGGCCGGCACAGGCGCCGAACGACCTTCGCTCGGCGAGGCGATCCGCGTCGGCGCGCTCTTCGTCGTCAACCACGATCTGCTGCGCGGCATCAGCCTGTGCGCGATTTTCTGGAACTTTGCCTTCTTTGCGCTGCTCGCGATCTGGGCACCATTTGCCTTGGGGCCACTCGGCCTCGATCCCTCCCTCATGGGCCTCGCGCAGTCGACCTACGGCGCCGGCCTCATCCTCGGCGCTCTGGTGGCGCCGGCTTCCGTCCGCCATCTGCCGCCATTGGCCACCCTGATCTTCGGGCCGGCCGTCTCGGTGCTCGCCGCCGCCCTCTTTCTCGCAGCACCCGCCGGCAACGGCTTCCTGCTGGCGGCGGCCGGATACTTCCTCGTGGGCTTCGGCCCGATGCTGTGGCTGATCTGCCAGACGACGGTACGCCAGCTCGTGACCCCGCCGCCGCTGATGGGCCGCGTCAATGCGACCGTACAGACGGCGATCTACGGCGTCCGGCCGCTGGGCGCGCTGGCCGGCGGCCTCGTGGCAGCACAGGGTGGCCTGCAAGCCGCCCTGCTGCTGATCGCCGCAGCGTTTGCGCTCTCCACGCTCGTCATCGTGCTGTCACCGCTCGCCCGGCTGCGCGTCCTGCCGGCCGCTTGACCCCGAGGCCGGTCCGTCGGACCTTCGCGACGGAGGTCGTTGCATGATGAAGGTTCTGGGCGCCGCTCTGTTGGCGCTTTCGGTGGCCGCCTGCCAGGCGGGCGAGGGCATGACGTCGGAGTGGACCAAGGCATACGGTCCGAATTTTCCGGCGCCGAAGGACGGCATGGCCGCCCTCTACATCGTGCGCGACGCCGCGCCGCCCGACGCGCCGACCATCCCGATCACCATGGCCCGCAGCCCTGTTGGCAGCCTGCCCGGATCGTCGTGGATCAGGCTCGACCTGCCGCCCGACCCGATCGACCTTCGCGCCTACGGCAGCCAGGAGAGCACCGAAGTCATCATCACCGTCGTTGCCGGCGAGACCCGCTTCCTGCTGGCCGAACCGAAGGGCACCAACGACGCGCAGCTCAAATGGCTTTCGTGGGAGGACGGCCGCCGCTTGGTGCGCAAGGGCCAGCAGGCCGGCACGCAGTAAGCATGACCGCGCCCCGCCCACCCCTGCCGCCCTTCACGCCGGAGACTGCTGCACAGAAGGCGCGAGCCGCCGAGGACGCCTGGAACGGACGCGATCCCGAGCGCGTGTCCCTCGCCTACACGGCCGACAGCGTATGGCGCAATCGCTCGGAGTTCTTTCAGGGCCGCGACGCCATCAAGGCGTTCCTGACGCGCAAGTGGGCCAAGGAGCTCGACTATCGCCTGATCAAGGAACTCTGGGCCTGCGACGGCAACCGCATCGCGGTCCGCTTCGCCTATGAGTGGCGCGACGATCCCGGCCGCTGGTTCCGCTCCTACGGCAACGAAAACTGGGAGTTCGACGAGCACGGTCTGATGCGCCGCCGCCTCGCCTCCATCAACGACCTGCCGATTGCGGCGGCGGAGCGGAAGTTCCATTGGCCGGCGCCCGGCCCGCGGCCCGCCGATCATCCCGGCCTGAGTGATCTGGGCCTGTAAGCGAAAACGCCCGAAGGTGATGCCTTCGGGCGCTTCGGCATCGTTGTCTGTCCGCGATCAGTCGCGCTGGACGCACATGGCGATGCCCATGCCGCCGCCGATGCAGAGGGTGGCGAGGCCCTTCTTGGCATCGCGCTTCTGCATCTCGTAGAGCAGCGTCGTCAGCACGCGCGCGCCCGAGGCGCCGATCGGATGACCAAGCGCAATGGCGCCGCCGTTGACGTTCAGCTTGCTGGGGTCGAGGCCCAGTTCCTTGCCGACCGCGACCGCCTGGGCGGCGAAGGCTTCGTTGGCCTCGACCAGGTCGAGATCCTTGACGGTCCAGCCGGCCTTCTTCAGCGCCGCCTGCGAGGCCGTCACGGGACCGATCCCCATGACCGCCGGATCGACGCCCGTGGTCGCCCAGGACACGATCTTGGCCAGCGGCTTCACGCCGCGCTTCTTGGCTTCATCGGCGCTCATGAGCACGAGCGCCGCCGCGCCGTCGTTGATGCCCGAGGCGTTGCCGGCCGTGACCGAACCGCCTTCCTTGGTGAAGGCCGGGCGCAGCTTCGCCAGCGCCTCTATCGTGGTGCCGTGGCGGGGGAACTCGTCGGTGTCGACGACGACCTCGCCCTTGCGGGTCTTCACCGTGACCGGGACGATCTCGTCTTTGAACTTGCCGCTCTTCTGGGCCGCCTCGGCCTTGTTCTGCGAGGACACCGCGAAGGCGTCCTGCTCGGCGCGGGTGATCTGGTATTTCTGCGCCACGTTCTCGGCCGTGTTGCCCATGTGATAGCCGTGGAAGGCATCCCACAGGCCGTCCTTGAGCATGGAGTCGACCATCTTGAAGTCGCCCATCTTGGTGCCGTCGCGCATGTGGGCGACGTGCGGCGCCTGGCTCATGCTCTCCTGGCCGCCGACCACCATGATGCTGGCATCGCCATTCCTGATCGCCTGCCAGCCGAAGGCGACGGCGCGCAGGCCCGAGCCGCAGAGCTGATTGATGCCGAGCGCCGTCTTCTCGACCGGGACGCCGGCATTGACGGCGGCCTGACGGGCCGGGTTCTGACCCTGACCGCCGGTCAGGATCTGGCCCATGATGACTTCGTCGACTTCTTCCGGCTTCACCTTGGCGCGTTCCAGCGCGCCCTTGATGGCGGCCTTGCCGAGATCGTGCGCAGGCACCGCACTGAACGCACCGTTGAACGAACCGATCGGCGTACGCGCCGCGCTCGCGATGACGATTTCCGTAGCCATGAATCCCTCCTTCGGGCCGCCCTTGCCGCCATTTACAGGCCCACGGCACGGCTCGGCAAGGACCCTCGCGGCACTGCAGCAACCGCCTTCATTCCGAACAGCGGCCGGAACCAGCGCCACGGACGCACCAGGCTTGCGTAAATCAGCCACGTGCCGAGGAAAGTCGCCGTCACAGCCAGGGTGAATCCGGCGAGCGGAGGCGCGCCGATCCGCAGCAGCCAGTAGACCACGATCACCGTGACGGTCTGGTGCAGGATGTAAAATGGATAGACGGCCTCGGTCGCCTCGGCGAGGAACGCCGGCCGCTTCGTCAGGTGGCGATGGGCGAAGCCCAGGATCGCGAACAGCCAGGCCATGGTGTTGACCGCCGACAGGAGCGCGAAGACGGGCCGCACCTCGGGCGGGATCGCGGGCCTCACCGTTCCCTGGAAGAACCCGAAGTAGAGCGCGGCGTAGGCGGCGATGCCGACGGCCAGTGATAGAAGCCGCTGGCGTTGAAGCGTGTTCAGCAGGTCGGTCGAGGCGAAGATGAAGGCGCCGTAGAGCAGCAGCGCGCCGTACGAGACCAGGCCGTGCCAGTCGCCGACCAGGCCGTTGATGTTGTGCGATACCGGCGCCAGCCACAGGGCGGATGCGGCGAGCGGCAGCACCATCAGCCAGTGCAGGCCGAAGCGGGTGGCGCTCCGCCCCGCACGCTCCAGCGCGCCGCTGCCCGATGCCGAGCGCGCCCACAGGAAGACCGGCAGCAGCACGAGCGTCAGCACCAGCACGTAGGCCAGAAACCAGAGATGGTGCCAGCTCACGTTGCCGTCGGGATAAGCACCGCCGGCGAAGGCCTGCGGCAGCCAGCCGACCAACGAGCCGGTGAACTGGCCACGATGGAGGCGCTCCAGGTAGACCTGCGGCGGCACGATCACCAGCATGCCGAAGGCGAGCGGCAGGAGGAGCCGCTTCAGGCGATCGACGACGAAAGCACCGGAGCTGCGATCGCCCAGCGCCAGCATGATGGCGGCCCCCGAGACCAGGAACAGCAGCGGCATGCGCCAGCGGTTCATGAAGCGCATGACCTCGCGCAGCCATTCCAGGCTGTCGGGGCTGGTGACGTGCCAGCTCCAACCCGACCAGGCCATGCCGGCGTGGTAGAGAATCAGCAGGCCGAAGGCGAGGACGCGCAGCCAGTCGAGATCGGCGCGGCGGACGGTCATGACGGCACCTTTGAGGGTCGTTGAGGACGCCTCCTGCCTACTCGCCAAGCCGTTGATTCACTGTCGATTTGTGACGACCGGCGATCCCGGTGGGATGACCGGCGGCCTCAGCTCTTGACCGGCACCAGCGCCTCGAAGCGCTGGCGGTAGCGGCGGCTCAGGTTGACCTCGGCGCCGTCCTGCAGGCGGATGCGCCAGTCGCCGCTCACCCAGGGCGTCACCTCGACCACACGGGCGATGTTCACCAGGCGCGATTTGTGCACGCGCACGAAACGTTTCGGGTCGAGCTCGCCTTCCAGCTTGGTGAGCGAGGAGCGGATCTCCAGGGTTTCGCCGCCGATATGGAGCACGGCGTAGTTGCCGGAGGATTCCACCCAGTCGATGTCGGCCACGTCGACCATGATCTCCGTGCCGCGCCGGCGCACGGCGAAGCGTTCCGGCAAGGTGCCGACTGCCGGGGGAGGGGCGGGCTTGCGGTCGAGCAGGTGCTTCAGGATCAGCACGCCGCCGCTCAGCATCGAGTAGGAGATGACGTCCTTGGCGAACTCGTAGCCGAGGCGTTCGGCCGTCACCGGGAAGCTGTAGGCTTCGCCGACGATGGCGTTGAACCAGAGGAGCCTGAGCGCCGTCATGCCGAGCGTGTGCAGGACGCTGTAGGGCACGACACACAGCACATGGATCACGATGTTGCGCGGTCCCGCGCCGACTGGCCACCGCCGGTGCAGCCAATAGATCGCCGGCAGCAGCGCCGCGACGACGAGATGGCTGGCGCCTTCCAGCGCGATCGCGCGGCCGACGCCCATGTCGACGCCGCGTCGGCCGGCGTCGGCGATCTCGACCGGCACGCGCGCCACCATCGAGAGCACGAGCGCACCCGTCCAGATCGCCGGCACGCGCCAGTCGATCGTTCGTCCTTCCGTTGCCGTCATATCGCCTGCAGCCAATCGATCAGAGGCGTCCAGCAGAGATCGCGCGCACGTCCGCTCACCACCATGCCGATATGACCGAGCGGCAAGTCGACCCGCCGGACGTTCTTGAGACCTTTCCCGGGATCGGCGAGCGCGGCTGCAGAGAGCGGCGGCACGATGCGATCGCCGGACGGGATCATGACCAGCGACGGCACCTTGATCTTCGACGGCACGATGCGGCGGCCGCCGACAACCCATTCGCCGCGGCCCGGCATGTTGTCGCCGTACCAGCCGACCAGGCATTCTCGCGCGGTCGGGCCGGCAAGCGGCGCTCCGTCGTTCAGCCAGTCCTCAAGCAGCACGAACTCCTTCGCGCTATCGCCCTGCTGGTCCATGCCGAGGAAGCGGCCGAACTTCTTCACGGCGAGCCAGGGATCGAGCGACCAGAACAGGGTCTGCAGGATGTCGACCGGCAGCTCGCCGACGCGGTCGGCCAGCTGCGCCAGCAACGGGCCAGTCGAGAGCAGGAAGGCATGGCCGGTGCGATCGGCGTGGAAATCCCAGGGCGCGGCCAGCAGCGCGAGACCCGCGACGCGGCGCGGCTGGCGCGCGGCCAGCGCCACGGTGAGCGTGCCGCCCATGCAATAGCCCATGACGGCCGGCGCACGCCGCGACCGCTTTGTCAGGAAGGCAACCGCGCGCTCCAGGCGCGCGACATAGGCCGTGGTGTCGAAGCCGCGCTCCTCGGCGTCGGGCGTGCCCCAGTCGACGAGGTAGGGCCGCAGCCCCTGCGCCGCCATCGCGCGCAGCAGGCTCTTCTCCGCCGTGAGGTCGAGGACTTCCCAGCGATTGATCAGCGACGGCACGACCAGCACGGCGCGTGCGCCGCGGGCCCGCGCTGCGCGATGCGTGGCACCGTAGTCGAGCAGGCGGGTGTTGCCGTCGCTCCAGACCGCCGGCGGATTCTCCAGGGAGCGATGAGCCGCATGCTTGCGATAGGCGAGCACGCCGTCGGCCAATCGCTCCATGCGGCGACAGATCTCGCGCTTGAGCGCCTCCTCGAACTTGCCCTGGCCCTGGTGCGCTTCCAGGGCGGCGATTTCCGGCAGCAGCGCGGCGATCGGCTCAGGCGCCGCGCTGCCGTGATTCGAGCTCGGCGATCCGGGTTTCCAGAGCTTCCACGCGCTTTCGGAGCTCGCCCAGGTCATCAGGGCTGTGCCCAGATGCAGCGGCAGCGGACGGGGGCCAAGTCGTGCCGGTGTTGGGGCCGGTATTGGGGCCTGCATGAGGAGCTCCTTGAACGGTCTGCATGGCCGAGGCGACCTGGGCGTTCGCGGCCGCGAACAGGCGGGCGATCTGCTCCGTCACCGCCTGGTCCGAGGCGAGGCCGGCAAGCTGCCCCTGCCAAAGATCGAGATAGCGGCGGGCCAGTCTGTCGAAATCGGCGGTTGGACCGGCGCTTGTGTCGTCGTTTCCGGAGGCCATATCGACACTATAGCGCATCGTCGCGCGAACGCTGCTTTCGCAGGCGCAAAGCCCGCCTTGTCGCACTGCGGCATCGGCGCTAAGGTGACTGAATCCGAAGTAAACGAGCGTTTACGGCGCACGGGAGCTAGAGGAGCGAAGCGTAATGGCCGATCAGGCAGTACCCGAAGGCGGTCCGAAACCGGCTCCGGTCGTCATCAAGAAATACGCGAACCGGCGGCTCTACAACACGGCGACCTCGGCCTACGTAACGCTCGATCATCTGTCGCAGATGGTGAAGGACAAGACCGACTTCGTCGTCTACGACGCCAAGACCGGTGACGACATCACCCGCTCGGTCTTGACGCAGATCATCTTCGAGGAAGAGAGCAAGGGCGGGCAAACTTTGCTGCCGATCCCGTTCCTGCGTCAGCTCATCTCATTCTACGGCGACAGCCTGCAGGGCGTCGTGCCGCAGTATCTCGAGATGTCGATGACGCAGTTCGCGCGCAATCAAGAGCAGATGCGGCGCTACCTGCAGAATGCCTTCGGCTTCAATCCGTTCCAGCAGTTCGAGTCGATGGGCAAGCAGAACATGGCGATGTTCGAAAACGCCATGCGCATGTTCAACCCGTTCGGCACGGGCCCCAACGGACAGGCGGTGAAGCCGCCTGCTGCGACCAACGGCCAGGAGCCTGCCGCGCCGGAGCCGCAGCCTCCTGCCGGCGACACGGCGATCGACGACCTCAAGCGCAAGCTCGACGAGTTGCAGGCCCAACTCGCGGAACTCGGCAAGAAGTCCTGACCGGCCATGGCCGCGCCGACATCGTCAATGACCCGGCGCGTGATGTCGCCCTGCATCGGCATCTGCATGATCGACCCCAAAGGCAGCAGCTTCTGCCTCGGCTGCAAGCGCACTATCGACGAGATCGGCCGCTGGGCGATGCTCGAGGATCCGGAGCGTCAGGCCATCATCGACCAGTTGCCGGGGCGGAAGCTCTAACTGCGCCTAGCGGCCCTTGAATACCGGCTTGCGCTTCTCGCGGAAGGCCGACGTCCCTTCCTTGTAGTCTTCCGTAAGTCCCGTCAGCACGTTCTGGTCGGCATCCATGTGGGAGCCGAGATCGTCGAGGGCGTGGGCGAGGCGATTGACCGTGCTCTTGGTCATGCGCACCGGAATCGGCGGCTGGCGCGCAATGCGCTCGGCGAACGCCATAGATGCCGCCAGCGCCTGGCCGTCCTCGACGACGTTCTCGACGAGCCCCCACGCCAGCGCATCCGCCGACGAGATGCGATCGGAGGCCAGGATCACCGCCTGCTTGGTGCGTGCCGGGCCCATCAGCGCCAGCATGCGCGGGATCGAGCCCCAGCTCATGTTCATGCCGAGTTCGACCTCGGGAATGCGGAAGTGGGCGCCCTTCCCGCAGGTGCGGAAGTCGAGCGCGACGACCAGCGCCGCGCCGCCGCCGATGCAGTGGCCTTCGATGGCGGCGATGGTGACCTGGTCCATGTCCTGCCAGGCCCTACACATCTTGGGGCCGAGCCGCTGGCGCTGGATGCGCTCGCCCACCGACAGCCCGTCGCGCTGGCGGCCCTCGGGATCCTTGAGGTCGAAGCCCGCCGAGAAGGCCCTGGCCGAGCCGGTGAGGATCACCACCGTGGTCTCGAGATCGTCCTCGAAATCGCGCGGCACGTCGCGCAGTTCGCGCATTGCCCGCTGGCTAAGCGCGTTGACGTTGTCGCCGCGGTCGAAGCGCACGACAGCGATGCGGCCGTCGGGTCCGAGTCCCTTCTCGATCTTCACATGCTTGCGTTCCATCGCGGTCGTTCCCCCGTCGTTCGGACGAACGTAGCCCTTCGGCTTTACAAGCGCGAGTTGCTTCGCTTCACTGCCTCTCATGTCGAAATCGATCGGATCCATCGCCCTCGAACGGCGCGTCGATGCACTGTTCGCCCGCTACACCATGCCCGGCTCGCCGGGCGCCGTCGTCGCCGTGATGCAGGGCGGCGACGTCACTCTGTGCAAGGGCTACGGGCTCGCCAGCATCGAGCTCGGCGTGCCGATCGGTCCCAGGACGCGTTTCCGCATCGCCTCGGTCAGCAAGCAGTTCACGGTGAGCGCCGCGCTGATGCTGGCGGCCGAGGGCAAGCTCGACCTCAGGGCGGGTCCGCACAAGTACCTGCGCGAGCTGGCGCCGCTGCCTGTCACCATCGACCAGATGATGCGCAACTGCAGTGGCCTGCCGGACTTCCTGGAGTTGTTGCGGCTTGGCGGTCACGGGCTCGACAAGCCCGCGCGGGCGGCAGATCTGCTGGCGGCCTGCGTGCGCAACCGCCACCTGAATTTCACGCCCAACAGCCGCTTCCTCTACAGCAACACCAACTTCCTGTTGCTCGGCCTGATCGTCGAGAAGCTGGCGAAGACGAAGCTCGGCGACTTCCTCGCCGAGCGCATCTTCAAGCCGCTCGGCATGAGCTCCACGATGCTGGCGGCCGAGATCGACACTGTGATTCCGAATCTCGCCACGGGTTACCTCGGCGATGCCGCCGCGGGCTTCCGCCGCGCCGCCCACGCCTATCCGCAGGGCGGCGAAGGCGGGCTCACCTCGACCGTCGAGGACCTGCTGATCTGGAGCCGCCACTTCGACCGGCCGACACTCTCGCCGAAAACGCTGCCGGCCCAACTCGCCGCGACGTCGCCACTCACCGGTGGACATGCCAACAAGTACCGCCGTGGCGTCCAGGCCGACGAGCTGCACGGTCTCGCCACGATCGGGCATGGCGGATTGTGGCCGGGCTTCCGCACCGAGTTCCTGCGCATACCCGAGGCCGACCTCACGGTCGTGGTCATCGCCAATCTCGGCAGCATCGACCCCTGGCGACAGGCACGCGCCATCGCAACGCTGGCGCTGGAAGGGCACAGGAAGCTCAAGGCCGCCCAGGCACCGGTCACCGAGGCCGAGATCCGGCCGCTTGCCGGCACCTGGTTCAATGCCCAGGAGCCGTCGCTGTTCGACCTGGCATGGCGCAACGGCGAGGCCACGGTCACGCAGAACGGCCTGCCCTTCGCACTGGGCCGGCGCGCCGGCGGCTGGCTGGCCGCCGAGCGCGGCTCGTTCGAATTCGCGATGAAACCCGGACCCAAGGGCACGCTCCGCGTCGATCTCGGCGCCGGACGGGTGATGACCTTCCGGAAGCTCGGCAAACGGAAAGCCGTCCCGGCCGGCCTCGCCGGCACCTACGCCTCGGCTGACTCCGGGGCGACCTGGCACGTCTCCCGCAGCGGCGACGGCTGGACGGCGACGGTCGGCGGCCCACACATCGCGGGCGCCGCGTGGCCGGTCCACGGCATCGACGGCGACACTGTGGAGATCGTGTCGCCCGGCGGCTGGATCAGCGTGACCCAGCTCGCCCATCTGGTGCGCGACCGTGCCGGAAAGGTGGTCGCGCTCGAGGTCTCGACCGGCCGCATCAAGAAGATGCGGTTCGATCGGACGGTGTAGCCCCGTCTATTCTGAACCGTGCGGGCTCTCGCGCCACAGCGTTTTCGCCGAAATCGGCGAAAACGCGAGAAGGCGCTGCCGCCCGCCGGCGCCTCAGAAGGCGCCTCAGCGGAACGGGATCGCGTACATCAGGCCGCCCTTGGTCCACAGCGCGTTCTGGCCGCGCTCGAGCTTGAGCGGGGTCGCCGGGCCGACGTGGCGGTCGTAGCTCTCGCCGTAGTTCCCGACCTGCTTGATGACGTTGTACATCCACTTCTCGTCGACACCGATCGCCTTGCCGTATCCCGGCGTGACACCGAGGAAACGCTTCACGGCGGGATCCTGGCTTTTCAGCATCTCGTCGACGTTCTTGGAGGTGATGCCCATCTCCTCGGCCTCGATCATGCCCATCAAGGTCCACTTCACGAGATCGAGCCATTGGTCGTCGCCATGGCGCACGAGTGGCCCCAGCGGCTCCTTGGAGATGCGCTCCGGCAGAATCGTATGTTCACCCTTGCCGGCGAGCTGGCCGGCACGGACGGCGGCGAGGCCCGACGCGTCGGTCGTATAGCTGTCGCAGCGGCCGGCCGCGTAGGCCTGCAGGAGCTCGTCGAGCTTCTCGATGAGGACCGGCTTGAAGGTCATCTTGTTGGCACGGAAATAGTCCGCGAGGTTGAGCTCGGTCGTCGTGCCCGGCTGGACGCAGATCGTGGCGCCATTCAGCTCCTTGGCGCTCTTGATGCCGCTCTTGGTCGGCACCATGAACCCCTGGCCGTCATAGAAGTTGACGCCGGCGATGTTGAAGCCGAGCGAGGTGTCGCGCATCAGGGTCTGCGTGGCGTTGCGGGTGATGACGTCGACCTCGCCCGACTGCAGGGCGACGAAGCGTTGCTGCGCCGTGGTCGGCGTGAACTTCGACTTCTCGGCGTCACCGAACATCGCCGCGGCAATAGCCTTGCAGAGATCGACGTCGAGCCCGGTCCACTTGCCCTGGCTGTCGGCGAAGGAAAAGCCCGCCAGGCCGGTATTGACCGCACACTGCACGAAGCCCTTGGCCTTGACCGCATCGAAGGTCTGGCCGGCCCACGCCGGTCCGGAGAGGAGCGCCGCAGCGCCGGAAATGGCCGCTAACGCGGCAAGAGATTTGACAGACATTGCTGAGCCCCTGTTCGTTCGTCAGTGGGCCCACCATAGCAAATGCCGCGCCTGCCGGCGCTGGACTTCAGATGGTGCGTTCGACCATCAGCTTCTTGATCTCGCCGATCGCCTTCGCCGGATTGAGGTGCTTGGGGCAGGTCTTGGTGCAGTTCATGATGGTGTGGCAGCGATAGAGCCGGAACGGATCCTCGAGCTGGTCGAGGCGTTCGCCCCTGGCCTCGTCACGGCTGTCGGCCAGCCAGCGGTAGGCCTGCAACAGGATGGCGGGACCGAGATAGCGGTCGCCGTTCCACCAGTAGCTGGGGCACGAGGTCGAGCAGCAGAAGCACAGGATGCACTCCCACAGCCCGTCGAGCTTGGCGCGCTCCTCCGGCGACTGCAGGCGCTCGCGGGTCGGCGGTTGGGTGGTCGACTTCAGCCACGGCTCGATCGAGGCGAGCTGGGCGTAGGGTACGTTGAGGTCGGGCACCAGATCGCGCACCACCGGCATGTGCGGCAGCGGGTAGATCTTGACCTCGCCCTTGACCTCGGAAAGGTACTTGGTGCAGGCCAGCGTATTGGTGCCGTCGATGTTCATCGCGCACGAGCCGCACACGCCCTCGCGGCACGAGCGCCGGAAGGTGAGCGAGCTGTCCATCTCGTTCTTGATCTTGATCAGCGCGTCCAAGACCATCGGGCCGCATGAGTCCATGTCGACTTCATAGGTGTCGACGCGTGGGTTCTTGCCGTCGTCCGGCGTCCAGCGATAGATCTTGAACGTCCTGACGTTCTTGGCGCCCGCGGGCGCCTTGTAGGTCTCGCCCGTTCCGATCTTGGAATTGGCGGGAAGAGCGAACTCGGCCATGTCGTCCTCTCGAGCTCAGTAGACGCGCGCTTTTGGTGGGAACGACTGCACGTCGTTGCTCATCGGCTGCAGGTTGACCTGGCGGTAGTCGATCCGGGTCTTGCCGGAGTTCTCGTCGACCCACACGACCGTGTGCTTCAGCCAGTTCTTGTCGTCGCGCTCGGGGTAGTCCTCGCGGGCATGGGCGCCGCGGCTCTCGTGGCGGTTGGCCGCGGAATAGATCGTGGCCTGGGCCTGCAGGATCAGGTTCTCGAACTCCAGCGTCTCCATGAGATCGGAGTTCCAGATCATCGAGCGGTCCTTGACGCGGATGTCGGACTTGGCGGCGAACACCTTGTCCATGTTGCGGCAGCCCTCGTCCAGGCTCTGCTGCGTGCGGAACACGGCGCAATCGTTCTGCATGGTCTTCTGCATCATGGCGCGAAGCTGGGCCGTGCCGGTGCCCCCGCTGGCGTGGCGGGCCTTGTCGAGGCGGGCGATCGCGTCCTCGCCGGCTCCCGGCATGTCCTTGTGCGGCTGACCGGGCGTCATCTGCTCGGCGACGCGGTTGGCCGCAGACCGGCCAAACACCACCAGCTCGAGGAGCGAATTGGAGCCCAGACGGTTGGCGCCATGGACGCCGACCGATGCCGCCTCGCCCAGCGCCATCAGGCCCGGCACGACGGAGTTCGGGTTGCCGTCCTTCACCGTCATGACTTCGCAGTGATAGTTCGCAGGGATGCCGCCCATGTTGTAGTGGCATGTCGGCAGGATCGGGATCGGCTGACGCGTCACGTCGACGCCGGCGAAGATGCGGGCGGTCTCGGCGATGCCCGGCAGACGCTCGTGGATGACCTTCGGGTCGAGATGCTCGACGTGGAGCTCGATATAGTCCTTGTTGGGGCCGCAGCCGCGGCCTTCGCGGATCTCGATGGTCATCGAGCGGCTGACGACGTCGCGCGAGGCGAGGTCCTTGGCCGTCGGCGCATAGCGCTCCATGAAGCGCTCGCCGTTGCCGTTGGTCACGTAGCCGCCCTCGCCGCGCACACCCTCGGTGATCAGGCAGCCGGCACCGTAGATGCCGGTCGGATGGAATTGGACGAACTCCAGGTCCTGCAGCGGCAGGCCGGCGCGCAGCACCATGGCGCCGCCGTCGCCGGTGCAGGTGTGGGCCGAGGTGGCAGTCTGGTAGGCGCGGCCGTAGCCGCCGGTCGCCAGCACCACTTTGTGTGCGCGGAAGCGATGGATCGTGCCATCGTCGAGGTTCCAGGCCATGACGCCGCGGCAGACGCCATCGTCCATGATGAGATCGAGGGCGAAATACTCGACGAAGAACTCGGCGTGGTTCCTGAGCGACTGCTGATAGAGCGTGTGCAGCATCGCATGGCCGGTGCGGTCGGCGGCGGCGCAGGTGCGCTGGGCGATACCCTTGCCGAACTCCGTCGTCATGCCGCCGAACGGCCGCTGATAGATCTTGCCCTCCGGCGTGCGGCTGAACGGCACGCCGAAATGCTCGAGCTCGATGATCGCCGGGATGCCGTCGCGGCACATGTATTCGATCGCGTCCTGGTCGCCCAGCCAGTCCGACCCCTTGACGGTGTCGTACATGTGCCAGCGCCAGTCGTCGGGCCCCATGTTGCCGAGCGCCGCCGAGATGCCGCCCTGCGCCGCCACGGTATGGCTGCGGGTCGGGAACACCTTGGTGATGCAGGCCGTCTTGAAGCCCTTGTTGGCCATGCCGAAAGTGGCGCGCAGGCCCGAACCGCCGGCGCCGACCACCACGACGTCGTACTCGTGATTGATCACCCTGTAGGCGTTGCCGCCGATATTGACCGTGCCCGCTGCCGCGCCGTTGGTCTTGCCGCTGCTCGCCTCGGCCATGCTCAGCCTCCGAATCCGATACGCAGGATGGCCACCGTCGCAGCCAGCCCGAAGAACACCGCGATGAACCTGACGGCCACGATAAGTGTCAGCTTGAGTCCTTCGCCGTGGACGTAGTCCTCGATTACGACCTGCAGGCCGAGCCGGCCGTGATTGAGGCCGACGCCGATCGTCAGGATCAGCAGCACCATCACCATGGGCGAGCCGATCCAGGCCCGCACCACGCCGTAGTCGGCGCCGCTCAGCATCACCAGCGAGACGGCGAACCACACGACCAGCGGGATCAGCGCGATCGCCGTGAGGCGCTGCACCCACCAGTGATTGAGACCGTCCTTGGCCGAGCCGAGGCCGCGGGCGCGGGAAAGATGTGTTCTGAGGTCGCTCATGTGCTTCTCCTCAGACCAGCCGCAGTCCGGCGATCCACGAGATCGCCGTCGCCACGACGGTGGCCGTCACAACGATCCAGCCGCTGCGTTCGGACTCCTTGATCTCGAAGCCGTAGCCCGCATCCCAGAACAGATGCCGGATGCCGTTGAACAGGTGATAGAAAAGGCAGAACAGCCAACCGCCGAGCACGATGCGGCCGACGATCGAGCCGTTGAAGCTCTGAAACTTCGCATAGGTCGAGGGGCTTGCCGACGCGAAGACCACCCAAGTCGCGAGATAGAGTGCGCCCAGCGACAGCGCGACGCCGGTGGCGCGGTGCAGGATCGACAGGTTCGCAAGGAACGGCAGTCGATAGACTTGCAGATGCGGGGAAAGGGGCCGGTGCACCGGTCGATTGGCGACGCTCATCGCGATGGAACCTCGAAATGCCTTGGAGCGGCTGTACTTTATTAGCGCGGCCCCGCTTCAAGTCAACGAAAGTCGCCCGGGCGCGAGCGTTAAGCCCCGGATTCTCCAGCGGAAAATCGCCTGCCGAATGGCGGTTACACGCCGCGCCGCGGCGCCAGCAGCCAGTAGTCGAGATCGAGCACCACGGCCGGGTGATACTTGCCGTCCGCTCCCTTGCCCGGCCACGAGCCGCAGGGGCAGTCCTTGGCTGCGATGGTTCGCACTCGCAGGGCGCCTACGTCGGCGCGGCCCGGCAGCGGCGCCGTGTCCAGCACCTCCGACCAGGCATAGATCGTGTCGCCGCCGAAAGTCGGCGCGACATGGCTGCCGGCGTTGATGGCGGCCACGCGGAAGCCGTTGGCCAGGCCGTTGAACGACAGCGCACGCGCCAGCGAGATCACATGGCCGCCATAGGCAAGGCGCCGGCCAAAGCGCGTGCTCTTGCCGGCGAAGGCGTCGAAATGGACGCGTGCGGTGTTCTGGTAGAGCCGGGTCGAGAACATGTGGTCGGAGTCCTCGAGCGTGATGCCGCTCACATGGTCGATGCGCTCGCCCGCCTGGTAGTCTTCCCAGCGATGCGACGAGCCGGCGGCGACGTCGTCGTAGCCCGCCAGCGACAGGCCGGCCGGCACGATCAGGTCGGCCGGCGCCACCGACGCCGCAGTCTTCGGCACCACCGTCTCCGGCGCGGACGCGGCCGGATCGCGCTTGTGCACCATCACCCAGCGCACGTAGTCGAGCACCATCTCGCCGCGCTGGTTGACACCCGTCGAACGAACCCACACGACGCCGCTCGCCTTGTTGGAATTCTCGCGCAGGCCAAGCACCGTGGAATGCGCCGCCAGCGTGTCGCCGGGATAGACCGGCACACCCCAGCGGAACTCGGCGTAGCCGAGATTGGCGACGGCGTTCAGCGAGATGTCCGGCACCGTCTTGCCGATCACGACATGGAACACCAGCAGGTCGTCGAGCGGCGCGCGCGGCAGGCCGAGGCTGCGAGCGAACTCGTCCGACGAATTGACGGCGAAGCGCGAGCCGTAGAGGGCGACGTTCAGCGCCGCGTCCGCCTCGGTCAGCGTGCGTGGCGTGGCGTGGCGGATCTCCTGGCCGACGCGGAAATCCTCGAAGAAATTGCCGGCGCTCGTCTTGCTCTTGCTGGTCATGCGGCTTGCAACTCCTTGATCGCGGCGGCCAGCGCCAGGGCGCGTTCTGCCTGCTCGACGTGCAGGTTCTCGATCATGCGGCCATCGACGGTGACCACGCCCTTGCCCTCGGCCTGGGCCGCCTTGAAGGCGGCCACGATCTTGCCCGCCATCTCGAGCTCGGCTGCCGACGGCGCAAACACCTCGTTGCAGGGCTCGACCTGGCTGGGATGGATCAGGGTCTTGCCATCGAAGCCCATCTCCAGTCCTTGCCGACAGACGGCGCGGAAACCGTCGGCGTCCTGGATGTCGTTGTAGACGCCGTCGAGGATCGTGAGTCCGTGTGCGCGGGCGGCCAGCATGCCGAGCCCGAGCGCGGTCACCATCGGCAGGCGCATCGGCGTGTGGCGCGCCCGCATGTCCTTCACCAGGTCGTTGGTGCCCATGACGAACAGGGTCAGCCGGGGGTGCGAGCCCGCCACCTCGTCGGCGCGCAGGATGCCCTTGGGAGTCTCCATCATCGCCCAGACGGCCATCGACGACGGCGCACCGGCCGCATCGAGAAGCGACACCACGGCCGCCACTTCGGCAGCGCTCTCAACCTTCGGCACGAGGACGGCGTCGGCGCCCGACCCGGCGACCGCCGCGATATCGGCCTTGCCCCAGGGCGTGGCGAGCCCGTTGCAGCGGATGGCGATCTCGCGCTTGCCGTAGGCCTTGCTTTGGGCCGCCGCGACGACGTTGGCGCGCGCCGCCTCCTTGGCGTCGGGCGCGACCGCGTCTTCGAGGTCGAAGATCAGCGCATCCGCCGGCAAGGTCCGCGCCTTCTCGAGCGCACGGGTATTGGCACCCGGCATGTAGAGTACGCTGCGGCGCGGACGGACGGACTTCGACATCTCAAGGCTCCCCAACGATCCTCGGCGAAACGCGGCGGACTATAATGGCCGACCTCCTTGTGGCAAGGTGCCTGCGGCCATGCGCTTCCTCTCGCTCCAGAGCCATGTTGCCTACGGCTACGTCGGCAATCGGGCAGCAACCTTTCCCCTGCAACGATTGGGCCACGAGGTCTGGGCGGTGAACACGGTCGAGTTCTCCAACCATACGGGCTACGGCGCCTGGACGGGCCGCACGGCCTCGGCGGAGCAGGTCGGCGAGATCGTCCGCGGCATCGAGGCGCTCGGACAGTTCGTCCGCTGCGACGGGCTGCTGACCGGCTATGTCGGCGACGCCGCTTTGGCCGACGTCGTGCTCGACACGGCGGGCCGCGTGCGGTCGGCGAATCGGCGGGCAATCTGGTGCTGCGACCCGGTGCTGGGCGACGTCGACACCGGAGTCTACGTCCGGCCAGGCATCGACGCCTTCTTCCGCGACCGTGCGATTCCTGCGGCCGACCTCGTGACGCCAAACCACTTCGAGCTCGAGCTGCTGACGGGGCGGACGATCTCCACCATGCAGGAGGCGCTGGCAGCGGCGCGCACCCTGCTGGCCGGATCATCGAAGGGGCCGCGACTGGTGCTGATCACCAGCCTGCGACGCGCCGACGCGGCCCGCGACATGATCGAGATGGTGGCGGTCACCGGCGACGCGGCATGGCGCGTGGCGACGCCCCTGATCGGCTTCGAGATCGCGCCGAACGGCACAGGCGACACGGTCGCCGCGCTGTTCACCGCGCACTGGGCCGAAGGCGACGACATCGCCTATGCGCTGGGCAAGGCCGCGTCGTCGATCTTCGCGGTGCTCGAGGTCACCCACGCGATGGGCGAGCGCGAGCTGCAGCTCGTGGCGGCGCAGGAGCGGCTGGTGGCGCCGCCCCGCTTCTTCAAGGCCGAGAAGCTGTAGCCCGGCGATGCAGGTTCCGGGGTTCGCCTTCAATCCCATCTCGCTCGCGATCGAAGGCACGGTCATCGGGTTCCTGATCGCCGTGCCGGTCGGGCCGGCGGCGGCGCTCTGCATCCGCCGGTCGATCACGGTCGGCGCCATGGCGGGCTACATGACCGGCATCGGCGCGGCGCTGGGCGACGCCGTGTTCGGCGCCGTCGCCGCGTTCGGCCTTTCCTTCGTGCAGAACTTCGTCGTCGAGCGCGAGGCCTGGCTGCTGGGAGTGGGCGGGCTCGTGCTGGTCATCATGGGCTGGACGACGATGCGCCACCGGCCGCGCACCGTCGGCGACCCCGTGGCCGACGACCGCGAGCACCAGCTCGCCACGCATTTCCACTACGCGAGTTCGAGCTTCTTCATCACCGTGTTCAATCCACTGACCGTCATGGCCTTCGGTGCGGCTTTTGCCGGCCGCAACCTGGCGGGCGTCGGCGCCAGCCTGCCCGACGCCACGTTGCTGGTCGCCGCCGTGTTCTGCGGCGCCCTCGCATGGTGGACGATCATCTGCACGGCGTCGGTATCGCTGCGCGCGCGCTTCACCGGTACCGGCATGCTGTGGCTAAATCGCTGCTCGGGCGCGGTGATCCTGGGCTTCGGCGTCGCCGCGCTGATCTCGCTGCTGCCGCTGCCGTGGAAGCAGATGGGCCGCGCGGTCGGACTCTAGCTCAGGCCAGCGTGCAGACCTCGTCGAAGGAGAAGCGCGGGCTGCGCACGAAGATCTTCGCCGGGTCGCCGTAGCCGATGTTGCACAGGAAGTTCGTCTTGAACTTGCCGTCGGGGAAGAAGGCGGCATCGACCTTCCCATTGTCGAAGCCACTCATGGCGCCGCAGTCGAGACCGAGCGAGCGCGCCGCGATGATCAGGTAGGCGCCCTGCAGGCTGCCATTACGGAAGGCCGTGGGCTCGGCCGACGGCTTTCCCTTGAACCAGTGTATCGCCGTCTTGTCGTGCGGGAACATCCGCGGCAGGTGCTCGTAGAATTCGGTGTCGTAGGCAAGGATGGCAGTCACCGGCGCCGTCATCGTCTTCTCGGTGTTGCCCGCGCTCAGTGCGGGCCGGAGCTTCTCTTTGCCCTCCTTGGTGCGCACGAAGACGATCCGAGCCGGCTGGCAGTTGGCCGACGTCGGACCCCATTTCATCAAATCGTGAATCGCGCGAAGCTGGTCGTCGGTCACCGGCTTGGGCAGCCAGCCATTGTGCGTGCGGGCATCGCGGAAGATGGTGGCCAGCGCCTTGTCGTCGAGCATCGAATTCCCCTCGGTGTTTGCCGGACCGTAGCGAAGCCTGTCCGGCCGGTCGAGCCAACGCGATCGTGATCTGGTTACCGGAATGGAACGGGCCCTCCCGCCCGGCGGACTGTGCTACGGTTTCGCGATGCTGCACGTCCGGCTCGACCCCGCGAAATTCAAGGATGCCCTCGTCACCGCACGGGGCGAGCGGCGTGCCGAGGTTGCGCTCCGGTCGCTCGATACGCTGTGGTTCAACACCGGCACGCTGTGCAACCTGACCTGCCGGAACTGCTACATCGAATCCTCGCCGCGCAACGACCGGCTCGTCTACCTCACCGCCGCCGAGGTCGCCTCGTACCTCGACGAGATCCGGCGAGACGGCCATGCAACGCAACTGATCGGCTTCACGGGCGGCGAGCCGTTCATGAATCCCGAACTGCCGGCCATGCTGGACGATGCGCTTGCGCGCGGCTTCAAGGCGATCGTGCTAACCAACGCCATGAAGCCGATGCACAAGATGAAACCGGCGCTGCTCGCGCTGCTGGCGCGGCACGGCGGCAATCTCACGATCCGCGTATCGGTCGATCACTACGGCAGGACCCTGCACGAGGAAGAGCGCGGCGCCCATAGCTGGAAGCCCACGCTCGACGGGCTGAAATGGCTCGCCGATTCGGGATTCGACGTCCATGTGGCGGGCCGCCGCTTTTCCGACGCGGCGGAGACCGAGGTGCGGGCGGGCTACGCGCGCCTGTTCGCCGATCTCGGCGTGCCGATCGATGCGTACGACCCGGCGATCCTCGTCCTGTTTCCGGAGATGGACCCGACCGTCGACGTGCCCGAGATCACCGCGTCCTGCTGGGGCATTCTCAAGAAGTCGCCGGACAGCGTGATGTGCGCCTCGGCGCGCATGATCGTGAAGCGCAAGGGCGCCACGCGGCCCGTGGTCGTCGCCTGCACGTTGCTGCCCTACGATCCGCAGTTCGAGCTGGGCGAGACGCTGGCCGACGGCGCCAGCGCCGTTCGGCTCAACCATCCGCACTGCGCCAAGTTCTGCGTCCTGGGCGGCGCTTCCTGCAGCCAGTGACCCCCGCTCTCGACGTCGTCATTCCGACGTTGAACGCCGAGGCAACCATCTCCGGCACCCTTGCGGCCCTTCGCGCCAGTGACCTTTCCCTGTCGATCATCCTCTGCGATGGCGGTTCAAGCGACGCCACGGTCGCCATCGCCCGGCAGGCCGGCGTCGTCATCGTCACGGCACCGGCGGGACGCGGCCAGCAGCTCGCCGTCGGCGCAAATGCCGGCGATGCCCCGTGGATCCTCTTCCTGCATGCCGACACCGTGCTGGCGCCGGGTTGGGCCGCCGCCGTTCGCGGCTTCACCTCGCGGACCGCCAATGCCGGCAAGGCGGGCTATTTCCGCCTGCGCTTCGCCTCCCCCGATCGGCAGGCGCGCTTCGTCGAAAGGCTCGCCGCCTGGCGCTGCCGCGTGCTCGGGCTTCCCTATGGCGACCAGGGACTGCTGGTCTCGCGGGCGCTCTACGACTATCTCGGCGGCTTCCGGGCGTTGCCGTTGATGGAGGACGTCGACATCGTGCGCCGCATCGGGCGACGGAACCTCGTGCCTCTCGATGCCGAGGCGGTGACATCGGCGGCACGCTATGAACGCGACGGGTGGTTGAGACGCCCCTTGCGCAATCTCCTTTGCCTGACCCTCTACTTCGTCGGCGTGCCTCCGCGTCTTCTCTTGCGACTCTACGGTCGATGAATCGTCATCTGGTGATCTTCGCGCGGGCGCCCCGGGTGGGGCGCGTCAAACGCCGCCTCGCCGGGGAGATCGGCGCGGTCGAGGCGGCCCGGTTCTATCGCCGCGTGCTTGGCGATCAGCTCAGGGCGCTGGCACACGATCCGCGCTGGACGGTCTGGCTGTTCGTCACCCCCGACACCGCGCTGCGCGATCCGGCGTGGCAGGGCCTGCGGGTGAGACCCCAGCGGCAGGGCGATCTCGGCCGGCGCATGAAGCGTCCGTTCGCGACCTTGCCGGCCGGCCCGGTGGTCCTGGTCGGCAGCGACATCCCGGCGATGCGCGCACACCACATCGCCCGCGCCTTCACGCTGCTCGGCCGGCATGACCTGGTGTTCGGCCCGGCGCGCGATGGCGGTTTCTGGCTGGTCGGGGCCAAGCGGCTGAAGCCGTTGCCGCGTCCGCTCTTTGCCAATGTGCGCTGGTCGACGTCGTCGGCGCTGGCCGACTCGCTGGCCGGCCTGCCGCCGGGGGTTTCGACGGCGCTTGCCGACACGCTCGACGACGTCGACGACGCCGCGGCCTATCGGCGCTTCAGGCTCTCGAGCTCGCCGCCGACCGTGGCGAAAACCGAGGCCCAGTCGCCCGGCACGGTCTGACGGAACAGACGGGCCGACGGATACCAGGGCGCCGCGGCGCCGCCGAGCTGCCAGCGCCAGTCGGCGACCGACGGCAGCAACACCCAGGTCTTCACGCCCATCGCCGCCGCGAGATGCGCCACCGGCGCGTCGATCGAGATCAGCAGGTCGAGTTGCGACAGGGCCGTGGCCGCCTCGGCGAAATCGAAGATGCCGCGGCCGACGTCGTGCACCAGGCCGCCGGCGCCGAACTGCTGGATGTCCTTCTGATGGACGCCGCCCTGCAGGCTGAAGACCAGCAGCTCGGGATCGCCGGCGAGCGCCAGGAAATGAGAGAACGACACCGAGCGCTGGCGGTCCTGCGGCTGTCCGGGCATGGCGGCCCAGTAGATGCCGATCCTCAGCTTCGCACGCTCCAGCCGGCCGAGCTTGATGCGACTGTCGTCCGGCGCGCGCAGATAGGAGGCGCCGACCGACGGCGCCGCGAAATCGGCGCGGCAAAGATGCGGCAGCGAGATCATCGAGGCATGGACGTCGAACTCGGGCAGCTTCTCGCCCTCGGCGACGACCTCGTCGACGAAGTCGACGGCGCGAAGCAGCTCCTTCAGCAGCGCCTGGCAAAGCACCAGGACCGTGGCGCCGCGTCGCTTCAGCTCGCGCGCGAACCGCACGAACAGCAGGACGTCGCTGAGCCCTTGCTCTGGGTAGAGCAGGATGCGCTTGCCCTCGAGCGGCCCGCCATCCCAGGCAGGCTGCGAGAATTCCGGGGCCGGCGTCTCGGGCAGCCGCTTGCGCGCCTCGTAGGCCGCGAAGCCCGCCGCCAGCTCGCCCCGCATCAGCAGCGCGATGGCGAGCTCGACGCGGGCGCGGCGATTGTCGGGATTGAGCGCCAGCGCGCGGCTGAAGCAGCCGACGGATTCATCGAGGCGGCCGAGATCGCGCAGGCAAAGCGCCAGGTTGAAGAAGCCCTCGGCATAGTCGCGGTTGAGGGTGATCGACTGGAAGTGATGCTTCACCGCCTCGTCGGGGCGATTGGCGGCGCGCAGCGCGTTGCCGAGATTGGAGTGAAGCGCAGGATTGTCCGGATCCGCCGCCAGCGACAGGCGGTGATGCGACACGGAGGCCTCGAGCTTGCCGGCAAGGCGCAGCGCGACACCGAGATTGTTGTGCAGTTCCGCATGGTAGGGACGGACCGCGAGCAGCCGCATGTAGGACGCGATCGCCTCGTCGAGACGGCCGGCGCGGTGCGCCTGGGCGGCAAGGCGCAGCTGCTGCACGAAGCTGTCGGCGTCGCTGCCGAACAACGGCGTCGGCGCTCGGGAAGCCGTCGATTCGGGCTGGGTCGGATGGATCGCAGGCGTGTCGTTCACGTCACTCGCTCGGGCAGGAGCGCTTCCATCTTACATCAAGTAAATCGGATAAGCATCTGTCGTAAAATGCTTATCTTCCGGACAGAGCCGCATGGAAAAAGGCGCGGACCGGATGGCCCGCGCCACTTCATCGTCCGGCCAGACGGCCAGTCCGCTACTAGATGTAGCCTTTGATCAGCTCTTCGGCGATCTGCACGGCATTCAGCGCGGCGCCCTTGCGCAGATTGTCGCTGACCACCCACATCGACAGTCCGTTGTCGATCGTCGGGTCGACGCGGACGCGGCTGACGAACACGCCGTCCTGGCCGGTGACCTCTTTGGGCGTCACATAGCCGCCCGGCTCGCGCCGATCGACCACGAGCACACCCGGCGCCGCCGCCAGCAGCCGCCTCGCCTCGATCTCGTCGAGCGGCCTCTCCAGCTCGACGTTCACCGCCTCGGCGTGGCCGATGAAGGTCGGCACGCGCACGCAGGTCGCGTGGACCTTGATCTTGGGGTCGAGGATCTTCTTGGTCTCGACCACCATCTTCCACTCCTCCTTCGTCGAACCGTCCTCCATGAAGACGTCGATCTGGGGAATGACGTTGAAGGCGATGTTCTTCGGGAACTTCTTGGGATCGAGCGTGTCGTTCACGAAGAAGCTCTTGGTCTGGTTCAGAAGCTCGTCCATCGCCTCCTTGCCCGCACCCGAGGTCGACTGATAGGTCGACACCACGACGCGCCTGATGCCGGCCGCCTCGTGGATCGGCTTCAGCGCCACGACCATCTGGATGGTCGAGCAGTTCGGGTTGGCGATGATGCCGCGGCCCTTGTAGCCCGCAATCGCCTTGGCGTTGACCTCGGGCACGACCAGCGGGACGTCGGGATCCATGCGCCAGTGCGAGGTGTTGTCGATCACGATCGCGCCGGCCTTGGCCGCGCGCGGGCTGTGCTCGGCCGACACCTTGGCGCCCGGCGAGCTCAGCACGATGTCGATGCCCTTGAAGTCGAACTTTGCGAGGTCCTGGACCTTCAGAACCGACTTGTCGCCGAACGACGTCTGGCGGCCCACCGAACGCGCGGAGGCCAACGCGACAACGTCATCGGCCGGGAAGTTTCTCTCGGCCAGGATCTGCAACATTTCGCGACCGACATTGCCGGTCGCGCCGACGACGGCGACTCTGTAGCCCATGGCTGCAACGCGCCGGGGGCGCGCTCTCCTGTGGTTTGAAGGACGGCAGGAGATACGCGCCAGCCCCCGGCTTGGCAAGGAAGCCCCCGAACGGTGGCCCGCTATCCGGCCGTGGCGCCTGAGGTCTTGATGATGGGCAGCCAGAGGGCGAGATCGTCGCGCACAAGCTTCTGGGCCGCCGCCGGCGACACCGGCGGCAGCATTTCGATGCCCTGGCCCAGCATCTTCTCCCGGACCTGCGGCAATTGGCCGATGCGGTTGAACTCGGCATTAAGCCTGGCGACGACCGGTTCGGGCACCTTGGCCGGCACGGCGAAGCCCATCCAGGTGTTCACGACATAGTCCTTCACGCCGGCCTCGATCATGGTCGGGACGTCGGGCAGCAGGCTCGAACGCTCGGCGCTGGTGACGGCCAGCGGCTTCAGCTTGCCGCCCTTGATCAGGCCGATGACGGTGGGCGTGTTGAACAGGCCCATCGTCACCTCGCCGTTGGCCACGCCCTGGATGCCGGCGGGCGTCGCGCGATAGGGCACGTGCTGCAGCTTCACGCCGGTGCGCAGCTCGAGCAGCACGCCCGACATGTGATGACTGGTGCCGACGCCGCCCGACGAATAGGTGAGCTCGCCGGGCTTGGCGCGCGCCTGGGCCAGAAGGTCGGCCACGGTCTTGGCCGGATTCTCGGGATTGACGATCAGCACGTTGGAGACGCCGCCGGTCACCGCAACCGGCATGAGGTCCTTCAGCGAGTCGTAGCCCGGCGTCTTGTAGAGCCCCATGTTGAAGACCATTGTGCCCTGCGAGACCAACCCGATCGTGTAGCCGTCGGCCGGCGCGCGTCCCAGCTCGGCGGTGGCAATCGTTCCGCCCGCGCCGGTCTTGTTGTCGACCACGACGGTCTGGCCGAGCGCCTTGCCGAGCTCGTCGGCGAACAGGCGGGCGACGATGTCGGCAGTGGCGCCGGGCGCCAGCGGCACGATCATGCGGATCGACTTGGCGGGCCAGGCCTGCGCCCGCGCCGACGGCACCGACGCAACGGCGAGCGTGCCCGCCAGCAGCGTTCTCCTCTTGATCGACATGTTGCCCCCTTCCCTCACAGTCCCACGGATTTCGCCACCAGCGCTGCGAGCTGCCGGCGCAGGCGCGCGACGAGCCCCCGCTCGGATTTCTTGCCGATCAGGTTCTTCATTTCGTAGGGATCGCTCTTCAGGTCGTAGAGCTCGTCGCATTCGACACCGTCGAGCGATTTCTGCGTCCAGTGGATGTACTTGTGACGCCTGGTGCGGATCGCCTTGTAGCTCATGCCGACCAGCCACGGCATGGCGTTCTCGCTGAAATATTCGCACATGAAGGACGAGCGCCAGCCTTTGGGTTTGGCGCCTTTCGCCAACGGCTTCAGCGACAGGCCCTGCATGGTCCTGAAGTCGGCCGCCTTGCCGCCGGCCAGATCGACCAGGGTCGGCGCGATGTCGAGCGCCAGCACCAGCTCGTCGTTCACGGTGCCCGGCTTGAACCAGGCGGGATAGCGGATGAGGAATGGCGACTTGATGCCCTCCTCGTAGGCGAAGCGGCGCTCCGGCCCCAGCCCGTGCTCGCCGAAGAAGTAGCCGTTGTCGCCGAGGAACAGGATGAACGTGTTGTCGAGCTCGCCGCTGTCCTCGAGCGCCGTGAAGATGTCGCCCATGCCCTCGTCGACCGAGGCCATCATGGCGGCGCGCAGGCGGATCTCCTCCTGGGTGCCAGCGCCGATGCCGTCGAGAACCTTGCGCGAAGCCTCGTTGACCTTGAGCTCGAACGCCTCCTTCCACGCGGGCTTCTGCTTCACCACCTCGGCGTAGGGCTGCGCGCTGGGCGGCAGCGGGAAATGCTCGCCCTTGTAGAGGTCCTTGTGCCGGTCGGCGGCGCGATAGCCGCCCTTGCTGAGGTCGATCGTGCCGTCGGGCGCCTGGAAGGCGTCGGGATGCACGGCCTTGTGCGCCAGGAACAGGGCGAACGGCTTGTCGTGCTTCTTCTTCAGGAAGTCGACGGCATGCCGGTTCAGCAGGTCGGTGATGTAGCCCTGATGCTGGCGCTCGTCGCCGTCGATGTTCAGCACCGGATCGACGATCGAGCCGTGGCCCGGAAAGCTCACCCAGCGGTCGTAACCCGGACGCGGCCCGCCCGAGTTGCCCATGTGCCACTTGCCGACGTGCGCCGTCTCGTAGCCCAGCCGCTGCAGGATCACGTGATAGTTCGGCAGGCGATGGCTGTGCGCGTCGCGCGCCACGTTGTCGATGATGCCGTGCCGGCTCGCATACTGGCCGGTCAGGATCGAGGCGCGGTTGGGCGAGCAGAGCGGCGTGGTGTGGAACGCCGAGGTGAACATCGCGCCTTCGTGGCCGATGCGGTCGATGTGCGGCGTCTTCATGTAGGGATGACCGCAGATCCCGAGCTCGTCGAACCTGAGATCGTCGATCAGGACGATCAGGAAATTTGGTCTGCGTTTCGCTGCCCGCTCGCTCATACGCTTCGCCGCCATGTCCACCTCTCAAACCTCACGCTAGTATCGACAAAACGGGGATTTCTTCCATGGCCGATTCTGCCCTGCCGCTGGCAGGTTTGCGCGTACTCGACATCAGCTCGTTCATCGCCGCCCCGGCCGCGGCCGTCGTGCTGGGCGACTGGGGCGCCGACGTGACCAAGGTCGAGGGACCGGACGGCGATCCCAACCGCCGCATCATGCACGATTCGTCGAACTACCCGAAAAGCCCGGTCAACTATCCCTGGCAGATGGATTCGCGCAACAAGCGCTCGATCGTGCTCGACCTCAAGCGCCCCGAGGCGCGCGCCGCGCTCGACCGCTTGCTGGTCAACACCGACATCCTGATCTGCAACTTCCCGCCGCCGGTGCGCGACAAGCTCAGGCTCGCCTACGACGACGTGAAGGCGGTCAATCCGAAGCTGATCTACGCGTCGCTCACCGGCTACGGCGAGAGCGGCCCTGACCGTGACCGGCCGGGCTTCGACGCCACCGCCTACTTCGCCCGCTCGGGCCTCCTCGACGCGCAACGCTACGAAGGCGGACCGCCGGGCGTTCCCGGTCCGGCGCAGGGCGATCGCGCGACGGCGATGGCGCTCGTTTCGGCGATCCTGATGGCGCTGATCCACCGCATGAAGACCGGCGAGGGCTCGTGGGTCGGCACGTCACTGCTCGGCAACGGCCTGTGGTCGTGCGGCGTGATCGCCCAGGCGGCCCTCGTCGGCGCCTTCCTGCCGCACCGGCCGCCGCCGGAACGGCCGCGCTCGGCGCTGGGCAACATCTACCGCACATCGGACGATCGCTGGCTGCAGCTCACCATCGTGCGCACCGACAAGCTGTGGGCGCCGCTCTGCCGGGCGACGGGCCTTGTCTCCCTGATCGACGATCCGCGCTTCGCCACCGAGCCCGAGCGGCGCGCAAATGCCCCAGAACTGGCGGCGATCCTGAGCGAGACCTTCGCGACCAGGCCCTACGAGCACTGGCGCGACGCGCTGGCGGCGGAAGCCGTCACCTTCGGAGTCATCAGCCGCCCGCAGGACGTGCCCGACGACGAGCAGGCCGTGGCCTGCGGCGCCGTCGTCGAGACGGCGATCCCCGACATGCCGCGCACGCTCGCCGATCCGATCCGCCTCGGCTTTGCCAGCCAGCGCATCGCCAAGCCCGCGCCGGATCTCGGCGAGCACAGCGAGGAGATCCTGCGCGAGGCCGGCCTCGGCGCCCAGGAGATCGCGGCCCTCAAGGCGAGCGGCGCCCTCAGATGACCAGGGAGGCGATGAGCGAGGAGCCGTTGCCGCTCGACGGCCTCAGGGTCCTCGACGTCAGCTCGTTCATCGCCGCCCCCGCGGCGGCCGTGGCGCTGGCCGATTTCGGCGCCGACGTGATCAAGATCGAGCCGCCGGGCGACGGCGACCCGCACCGCAACAGCTTCAGGAACGCGAGCTACCCGCAGAGCGACCGGAACTTCCCCTGGCAGCTCGACGGCAGGCTCAAGCGCTCGCTGGCGCTCGACCTCAAGACCGACGGCGCGCGCACCGTCCTCGAGCGGCTCATCAAGTCCGCCGACGTGATGATCGTGAACTTCCCGCCGCCGGCGCGCGAGCGGCTGCGGCTCCGCTGGGAAGACATCGAGCCCTTGAACCCGCGCCTCGTCTATTGCTCGCTCACCGGCTACGGCGAGACCGGGCCCGACCGTGACCGGCCGGGCTTCGACGTCACCGCCTATTTCGGCCGCTCCGGCATCCTCGACGCCGCGCGCTACGAGGACGGGCCGCCCGGCCTCTCCCTTCCCGCCCAGGGCGACCGCGCCACGGCGATGACGCTCGTCGCGGCGATCCTTCTCGGCCTGCGCCGCCGCGACCAGACCGGCAAGGGAGGCTGGGTCGGCACCTCGCTCTATGCCAACGGCGTGTGGGCCAACGGCACGTCGGCCGCCGGCGCGCTGCTCGGCGCCAAGCTGCCGCCGCGCCAGTCGCCCGACCAGCCGCGCAACGCCCTCACCAACCTCTACCGGACGAAGGACGATCGCTGGCTGCAGCTCCTGATGGTGCGCGACGACCGGCTCTGGGAGAAGTTCTGCGCCGTCATCGACCGGCCCGAGCTGCTGCAGGACGAACGCTTCGCCGGCCGGCCCGAGCGCCGCGCCCATGCGATGGATCTCCACGCGATCCTCAAGCCGGTCTTCGCCGCCCGGACCTTCGCCGAATGGGAGCAGGCGCTGGCCGGCACCGGCATCCCGTTCGGCGTGATCGGCCGTCTGGCCGACGTGGTCGACGACGAACAGGCGCGCCATGCCGGCATCTTCGCCGACACGACGAACCCCGACGTCCCGCGCACCGTGAACAACCCGATCCGCCTCGGCTTCGCGCAACCGCGCACCGCCGGCCCGCCGCCCGCCGTCGGCCAGCACAACGACGAGGTGCTGCGCGAGGCGGGCTTCTCCCCGGCCGAGATCGACGCGCTGAAGAAGTCCGGAGCGTTGGGCTGAGACACCGGAGTCCCTGTCATGCCGCACCTGAATCTCGTTGCCCTGATCGTGAAGGAGTACGACCCGGCCATCGACTTCTTCGTCCGCGTCCTGCGCTTCGAGCTGGTCGAAGACGTCCCCTCGCTCACCAACGATGGCCGCCCCAAGCGATGGGTGGTCGTGCGCCCACCGGGTGCTGCGACCGGGATCCTGATCGCAAGGGCCGACGGCGAGGAACAGGAGCGCATCGTCGGCAACCAGTTCGCCGGCCGTGTCGGCTTCTTCCTCCAGGTCGAGGACTTCGACGCGGCCTACCAGCGGATGGTCGCAGCCGGAGTCTCGTTCGTCCGGCCGCCGCGCACCGAGGCCTATGGCCAGGTCGCCGTCTTCCTCGACCTCGCGGGCAACAAGTGGGACCTTCTCGGCCCCCTTCTCGGCTCGCCGCCGAAGCCTGTATGATGGGCCCATGGCCTCGCGTTTCCAGACCTACGCCGAGTTCTGGCCCTTCTACCTCGGGGAACATGCCAGGCCCGCGACGCGGGCCGTGCACTATGTCGGCACGATCGCCTCGGCCGCGGTGCTCGTCTGGACGCTCGCCACCCAGAACTGGTGGGGACTGCTCGCCGTGCCGTTCTTCGGCTACGGCCCCGCCTGGTTCGGCCACTTCTTCATAGAGAAGAACAGGCCCGCGACCTTCGAGGCGCCGTTCTGGTCGCTGATCAGCGACTACCGCATGTGCGGCCTGTTCCTCGCCGGCCGGCTCGGCGAGGAGCTGATGAAGCACCAGGTGCGCCCGTAGCGAGCGGCTACTCCGCCCAAGGCGAGCGCCAGAAAGCCTCGACCTTGTAGCGGCGGACCATCATTTCTTCCCAGCCTCGCAGAAGCCTGTCCGTTCGCGTGAAGCCGTCACGAACCAGCGCCGCGAACCTCAACACCCGTCGTCTGCGAGCTTCCCACATCGGTATCGAGTTCGGGTAGCGTTCCGACGGGTCTGCCAGCCTGCCTTCGACGAACTCGAGATCCTTGTCCAGCATGCTCAAGACCTTGTTGTGTCTATGCAGGAGCATGAAAGTCAGCATCAAATGCTCGCTGTAGAAGAATGAGGCATCGACCGACTTGAGATACCGGACGAAGTTCGATGGCGTCATTTCCGCTTCGATCCTCGGCATTCCGCGCTCGAGAATCGTGTCCGCAAGAATCTCATCGATTCCCTCAATGCCGATATCCCAGAGAACGCCTCCTCTAACCGGAAAGATGTCGCCACCGGGCCCAATGGAATAGCCCTTGTCCGGTACATAGAGCGGCAAGACGAAGTACCTTAAATTGAAGATCCCTTTGGCCGCCGAACGATCGAACATGAAGCCACGCGCATAGTGACCCGCCGGCGGCAGAAAAAGTCTTCGATCCTGATAGATCAGCCGCGGCTCGCGCTCCTGCACCAGTCGTACGACCTTCTTGATCTGCGCCTTGGTGCTCATGGTTTGTATTGATAGACCACGACGTTCGTCACCTTGCCTCTGACGTTGCGAAGAATATGGCTGATCTGGGAAGCGCTCAGCGTAGCGCCGCCGGTCTTGAGATCAACGATGAAAAGCGTGTCACCCTTCTGCCAATAGAGATCGAGGCGGGCAGTTCCTGGTTCGCCGCGCCTTTGGTCCTCCTTGCCGTCGATCCAACTGACTTCAGCGCGCACGTCGGTCCATTTTCCCTTGTCGTGCTGCTCCTTCAGAACCTTCTCCGCATTGACATGCCATTCGGTTCCCAACGAAGCGCCGCCCTGCTTGGTCGTGCGCTTGCCGGCCTCCTGGTAAAGTTCATCGACGAAGCCGAAGTGCGGGTTGCTCTTCTTGAGCTTGTCGAAGTCGACGACGGTCAACTGCCGCCTGCCATTGGGAAGCACGCGCGCTTCGCTCAACTCCATCTCGAGGATGAGCGTGCGGCCCGGAGCATCGGCTTCCGGGATCGAGAAGCCGGGCAAGGCCGTGTCGGGATGCTTCGGCAGCGGGAAGCCGCCACCGATGATCTGCCGGCCCAGCTCGTCGGGCTTCAGCGGGACGATGCCTTCGAGGCGCGGAACCTCGGGCGCTTGCGAAGGCGTCGTGAGGATCTTCGGGCCCGCCTGAGGCGGCAACGGAAACGGTGGCGGACTGCTGGACGATCTGGGATCGACGGGCTGGAACAGAGGAGCTCCTGCGGGTGGCGGCGGCACGGGCACGCCGACGCCCGGCAACCGCGGTACCGGCATGCCTCTGCGCCCCGGCAACGCCGGCACGACAATCTGCGGCGAAGCCGGCGCCGGAAGGGGCACCTTGTAGTTCCAGAGATTCTTCGCGCTCTGCGACAGCTCCGAACCCGACACGATGGAGGGGAAGAAGCTGACGACCTGAAGGTCCGGATCGGACGCCGGAAGGCGGCCGGCGTCGGTGTCGAGGTTCGGATAGAGAGCCGCGGCATCCTGCGGCAACGGCTTCGCCGCAAAGTTCCCGGTCATTTGGCACATGAAAATCTCCAAAGAAAAACCGCCCCGGAGGGCGGCATGAGTGGCTGTCGGATCGATCGGTTGCGGTACAGGTTGGTCGGGTCGTTTTCGGCGCCCCGCACGCCGGGGAGCCAGTGTTCTCAAGCCGTTAGGCGGGATCGAGGGCACACCACGACGTGGCGCGTGTTGTGCCCTGAGGTGTGCCCGCACCCGTGCCCGAACGGGCGCCGCTTCACCGGTGCTTCCGACGATCGCGACACCGATGAAGACCAGCAAAGCCGGGCCTTTCACCCGTCCGTTTGTCCCACCTGAATGAGACAATTGTTGTGACAAACCCTGTGACAGACTCAGTCCCAAGGCCCATTCCACAAGGCTTTTTACGCAACACGCATCGTTCTTCTTCTGCACAGGCCCGGCGCGCCCTGTGCCCAGGGCGTTCTTAAGTGTCTGTTCGCGCGTGGTTTTCCAGCGGGCGTTGAGACGGGCTCATCGTTGGGACATCCGCAGTCGCCCCGCGGCGGCTTCACCCACACACTGCTCAGTGTCGTACCCGCGGGCGTGCCGCGGACGGGTCGTGCCCATGTCTCGGCCCGCCTCGTTGAACGAGGGCCGAGAGTCCAAAAAGAA
>Ga0172372_10000699_pt1 | contig 51292 bp, 52 predicted proteins | sample LakKiv5m_2_FD_114544 | JGI IMG/M metagenome (GOLD analysis project Ga0172372, IMG submission 114544) | Freshwater microbial communities from Kabuno Bay, South-Kivu, Congo - kab_092012_9.5m | ecosystem: Environmental > Aquatic > Freshwater > Lake | place: Democratic Republic of the Congo...
GACATCCCCGGTGAGGTGCTCGACATCCTCCGTCTGTGGCGCCCCACCCCGCTGGTGCGGGCCGAGCGACTGGAGAAGATGCTCGACACGCCGGCCCGCATCTACTTCAAGGACGAGTCAGTGTCGCCCGCCGGTTCGCACAAGCCGAACACCGCCGTGCCGCAGGCCTTCTACAACAAGCAGGAGGGCATCAACCGCCTCACCACCGAGACGGGCGCCGGCCAGTGGGGTACGGCGTTGTCGTTCGCCACGGCCCAGTTCGACATGGAGTGCATGGTGTACATGGTCCGTGCCTCGTTCGAACAGAAGCCCTACCGCAAGATCATGATGCAGGTGTGGGGCGGGGAGGTCGTGCCGTCGCCGATCGACGATCCGTCCAGCCCGGGTTCGCTCGGCACCGCCATCTCCGACGCCGTGCGCGATGCCGTCGGTCGCGACGACTCGCACTACGCGCTCGGTTCGGTGCTCAATCACGTGCTGCTGCACCAGACGGTGATCGGACTGGAGGCCCGCGAGCAGTTGCGAGCGGCCGGTGAGGAACTGCCCGACGTCGTCATCGCACCCTGCGGTGGCGGATCGAACCTCGGTGGACTGTCGTTCCCGTTCGTGCCCGACGAGAGCGTGCGTCTGGTGGCCGTGGAGCCGGCCTCGTGCCCGACGCTCACCCAGGGACGCTTCGAGTACGACTTCGGTGACGTCGCCGGGATGACGCCGCTCATGCCGATGTACACCCTCGGTCACGACTTCATGCCCCCGTCGATCCATGCCGGTGGTCTCCGTTATCACGGCGACTCCCCGATCATCTCCAAGTTGGTCAAGGAGAAGCGCATGGAGGCCGTGGCCATCTCCCAGGGCAAGGTGTTCGACGCGGCGATCAAGTTCGCCAACGCCGAGGGCAAGGTGCCCGCGCCCGAGGCCGGCCATGGCATCGCCGTGGCGATCGACGAGGCCATCCAGGCCCGTGAGTCCGGTCAGGAGAAGGTGATCCTGTTCAACTACTGCGGACATGGTCACCTCGACCTCGCCGCCTACGACGAGTACCTCAGCGGTCGGATGGTCGACGCCTGAAACACCGGCGAACCGACATCGGGTGCGGCGGTAGCGTCGCCCCGATGTCGTTCGTGAAGATCTGCGGCACCACGTCGCTCGAGGACGCGTTGACGGCCCACCGGGCCGGGGCCGATGCGGTGGGGTTCATCTTCGCCGAGTCGCCCCGGCGCGTGGAGGCCGACTTCGTGGCCGACATCGTGCGCCACCTGCCGGTCGACCTGCTCACCGTGGGTGTGTTCCGAGGTGCCACCGTCGACGAGGTGCGGGCCACGGTCCGGCGCTCCGGGGTGGCGGCGATCCAACTGCATGGCGACGAGAGCCCCGAGTTCGTGACCGAGGTGCGCCACGACTCGCGCTTCCTCATCGGATGCTTCACCGCTGATGATCCGCGTGTGGCCCGACTCGACGAGTACGACCTCGACGCCGTCCTCGTCGACTCGCCGGTGCCGGGCTCGGGCCGGACCTTCGACTGGTCCGCCATCGACGGTCTGTCGTCACAGCACCGGCTGATCCTCGCCGGTGGGCTCGACCCCGACAACGTGGCCGCAGCGGTGACCCGGGTGCGTCCGTGGGGCGTCGACGTGGTCAGTGGGGTGGAGGTGGCGCGCGGTCGCAAGGATCCGGAGGCCGTCGCGCGCTTCGTGGAGGCGGCGCGCGCCGCACTGGCGGACTGCGCGATCGACCCGGGTCGGGCCTAGCCTCCTCGTCATGTCACTGCCCGAGCCGTCAACCAGCGGTCGTTTCGGAGAGTTCGGCGGACGCTTCGTCCCCGAGACGCTCGTCCTCGCCTGTCTCGAACTGGAGAAGGCGTTCCGCAGCGCATGGGCCGACCCCGTCTTCCGCGGCGAACTCGATGCCCTGCTGGCCGACTACGCCGGCCGCCCGTCACCGCTGACCGAGTGCCACCGACTGTCGGAGGAACTCGGGGTGCGAATGCTCCTCAAGCGTGAGGACCTCAATCACACCGGCAGCCACAAGATCAACAACGTGCTCGGTCAGGCCCTGCTGGCTCGTCGCATGGGCAAGACGCGCCTGGTGGCCGAGACCGGAGCAGGTCAGCACGGCGTGGCGTCGGCCACCGCCGCGGCGCTGCTCGGCATGGAGTGCATGGTGTACATGGGTGAGGTCGACATGCAGCGCCAGGCGCTCAACGTCTTCCGCATGCGCCTGCTCGGTGCCGAGGTCGTGCCTGCCATGTCGGGGAGCCGCACGCTGAAGGACGCGGTGAACGAGGCCATGCGTGACTGGGTGGCCACCGTCGAGTCGACCCACTACTGCCTCGGGTCGGTGATGGGGCCGCACCCGTATCCGTGGATGGTGCGCGAGTTCCACACCGTCATCGGCACCGAATCGCGCCAGCAGTGCGCCGACCTGCTCGATGGGGGAGTGCCCGATGTGGTCACCGCCTGTGTCGGCGGAGGTTCCAACGCCATCGGGATCTTCAGCGGATTCGCCGACACCGACGCCGAACTGGTGGGGGTCGAACCGGCGGGCGGCGCCGCCGTCGGCCGCGGTGTGCCCGGCGTGGTGCACGGCATGAGGAGCTTCCTCATGCAGGACGAGTTCGGTCAGGTGCAGGAGGCGCATTCCATCTCGGCCGGTCTGGACTACCCCGGTGTCGGGCCGGAGCACTCCCACCTCGCCTCCATCGGTCGGGCCCGCTACGAACAGGTCACCGATGCCGAGGTGATCGACGCCTTCCAGTTGCTGAGTCGCACCGAGGGCATCATCCCCGCGCTCGAACCCGCCCACGCGCTGGCCTGGGTGAGCCGCGACCGCGCCGCTCTGGCCGGACGCACGGTGTTGTTGAACCTCTCGGGACGGGGCGACAAGGACGTGGCCCAGATGATGGACGTACTGGGGTGAGCGGACCCTCGGTGGCCGACGAGGGACTCGTCGTGCCCGACACCCCATCGGAGCTCGGCGTGCTCGAGGCATCACTGCGTGCGGCGCGCGACGGTGGACGCAAACTGCTCGTCCCCTACGTCACCGGCGGTCTCGGCGACGACTGGGTGGACGTCGTCCGGGCCGTGGCCGACGCCGGGGCCGACGCCATCGAGATCGGGATCCCCTTCTCCGATCCGGTGATGGACGGACCGATCATCCAGGAGGCCAGTGAGACGGCACTGCGACAGGGCGCCACCCCGCTCACGATCCTCGATCGACTGCGCACGCTCGATGCCGGCGTGCCCGTGGCGGTCATGACCTACTACAACCTCGCCTTCCACATGGGACTCGAACGGTTCGCCGCCTCGGTGGCCGGTGCCGGCGTGAGCGCGGCGATCCTCCCGGATCTCCCGCTGGAGGAGGTCGGGCCATGGGCCACTGCCGCCGACGCCGCCGGGGTCGAGACGGTGATGTTGGCGGCACCCACCGCACCCGACGAGCGCCTGCACCGAGTGGTGGCCCGGGCCCGGGGCTTCGTGTACGCCGTCGGTCTCCTCGGCGTCACCGGTGAGCGCGACGCGCTGGCCGCCTCGTCGTTGGTCATCGCCCGACGACTCAAGGCCATCACTGACAAGCCGGTGCTCGTGGGTGTCGGGGTCTCGACGGCGGATCAGGCCGTGGAGGTGACCACCGAGGCCGATGGTGTCGTGATCGGCTCGGCGCTCATGCGACGGGTGCTGGCCGGTGTCGGACCGTTGGGTGCCGGGGCCTTCGTGGCCGAGATCCGCGCGGCCCTCGACGGACGGTGACCGACGGCCGATGAGCGAGAGCCGATGAGCGACGGCCGATGAGCGACGGGGGATTCGACCGTCGTCCGATCCCGTTCGAGCAACCGCTCTTCGAACGGGTCGATGGTGAGGCGTTCTTCGCCCGACTCGTGGAGCGGTTCTACGCCGGGGTGATCGAGGATCCGATCCTGGCTCCGCTCTACCCACCCGACGACATGGACGGGGCGGCCGAGCGTCTGCGGCTGTTCCTCGTGCAGTTTTGGGGTGGGCCCGCCACCTACAGCGAACAGCGCGGCCACCCGCGACTGCGGATGCGACACGCCCCGTTCGTCATCGGCGAGGCCGAACGGGACGCGTGGCTGGCGCACATGACGGCGGCGGTGGCCGAGGCCGCGGCCGACGGCGACCTCGACGCCGAGGACGAGGCCCGGATGATGGGCTATTTCGTCCATGCCGCCGGATTCATGATGAACGTCGACACCGCCGACTGAGGCTCTGGTCAGGACATACACGGCTTTCTGCATGATCATGCGTTTGCCCATGCCCCCATCCACCATCGACGGCTCCGGGGCAGTCATGCTCTTGGGGCATCGGGCGGTCCTGCCCGAGTCCGAACGGTGATCGGGAGACCGGTCGCCGGAGCACCCGGGCCGGTGAGCCGGACCGACAGGAGGAAGCCATGACCAAGAGCGAACTGATCGCCGAGATCGCCAACCGCACGGGCCAGTCCAAGACCGACGTGGAGAAGTGCCTCAAGTCGTTCGAGGACATCGCCCACGAGGTGGTGGCCAAGGGCGCCGAGAAGCTGACCCTCCCGGGCTTCATCAGCTTCGAGCAGACCCACCGCAAGGCCCGTACGGCCCGCAACCCGCAGACCGGTGCCCCCATCCAGGTGCCGGCCACCAAGGCGGCCAAGGTCAGCGCCGGCGCCAAGTTGAAGGCCTCCGCCAAGGGCGCCTGAACTCGACGCACAGTCGTGGAGGAGGGGGAGCGCGAGAGCGCTCCCCCTCCTCGCGTTCCGGGGCACATCCTCGACGCCGGAAACGGGGACGACGACTCATGGCGGTCGCGGACCCTCGCGCTAGGTTTCCGCGCATGACCACCGAACTCACTCCCGGCACCACCGCTCCCGACTTCACCCTCCTCGATCAGGACGGTGAGCCGATCTCGCTGGCCAAGCAGGCCGGCCTCAAGGTGTTGTTGTACTTCTACCCGAAGGCCGACACGCCCGGCTGCACCCAGCAGAGTTGCGGCCTGCGCGACATCGCCGACGACATCGGCGATGCGATCATCATCGGCGTCAGTCCCGACGCCCCGGCCCGCTTGAAGAAGTTCGACGACAAGTACGAACTCGGGTTCACTCTGGTCTCCGATGCCGACCATTCGGTCTCGGAGGCCTACGGGGTGTGGGCCGAGAAGAGCATGTACGGCCGCTCCTACATGGGCATCGTGCGCTCGGCCTTCCTCATCGACGAACACGGCGTGATCGAACAGGCCTGGTACAAGATCAGCCCGAAGGACACCCCCACCAATCTCCTCCGGGCCCTGGGTCGGTGAGCCTCCCGGCGCCGGCCGACGTCCTGCCCCACCGGGCGCCGTTCCTCCTGCTCGACGAGGTCACCTCGCTGGAGCTCGGAGTGTCGGCTGTCGGCCGCTGGACGATCACCGGCGACGAGTGGTTCTTCCCCGGACACTTCCCGGGTCGACCGACGCTGCCCGGCGTGCTCATGCTGGAGTCCATCGCCCAGTTGGGGGCCTACGCCGTGCTGTCCGATCCTGCGTTCGCCGGAAAGCTGCCGTTGTTCGGGGGAGTGGAGAAGTCACGGTTCCGGCGTCAGGTGGTGCCCGGCGACGTGCTCGAACTCGAGGTGACACTGGGTCGGATGTCGGCCCGGGCCGGACGGGGATCGGGTCGGGCCCATGTCGGGGGCGAGACCGCGTGCGAGACCGAGTTGCTGTTCGTGTTCGCCGACGCCTGACATGGCCCGATCGGTGATCGACTCACCCGTCGGACCGATTGCGGTGGTGGCTACTTCCACCGGCGTCGTCGGTCTCGGGTGGGACGTCGATGCGGTCGATCCTGAATCGTCACGGTCCTCGCGGCTCGTGCTCGATCGCGCCATCGAGGAACTCGACGAGTACTTCGCCGGCCGTCGTCGACGGTTCGACGTGTCGGTGGATCGGTCGGCGCGGCGTGGCTTCCGCGGTCAGGTGCTCGACGCGTTGGAGTCGGTGCCCTTCGGTGTCACGGTGACCTATGGCGAGTTGGCGGCGCATCTCGGTCGTCCGCGTGCCGCCCGCGCGGTGGGCACGGCCATGGCCACCAATCCGGTGGCCATCATCGTGCCCTGCCACCGGGTGCTACCGGCTGGCGGTGGTGCGGGGAACTACGGCGGGGGCGTCGAGGCCAAGCGACTGCTGCTGGCGATGGAAGGAAGTCTCGGCGGGTCACCCGAGGACTGAGCGACCCGACCGATCCCGGCTCACTCCGGGGCGGGTCCGATCACGACGCACCCGTTGTGGCCGCCGAAGCCGAAGGAGTTGGACAGCACCGGACCGGGCGTCCACTCACGGGGCTCGCCCGCGACGAGATCGATCGGAGCCATCTCCGGGTCCGGGGTGGTGAACCCGGCGGTGGGCGGGATCAGTCCGTGTCGGATGGTCAACACCGCACCGACCGCCTCCAGCGCGCCGGCCGCACCGAGCGAGTGGCCGGTGACACCCTTGAACGAGGTGACCGGCACCGCTTCGGGCCCGAACAGTTCGGTGATGGCGGCGGCCTCGGCCGCGTCGTTCAGCGGGGTCGACGTGCCGTGGGCGTTGACGTGTCGGATGTCGGACGGCTTGAGTCCGGCGTCGGCGATGGCCGACCGCATGCAGGTGATGGCGCCGACCCCGCCGGGCGCGGGAGCAGTGATGTGGTGGGCATCGGCATTGGAGGCTGCGCCCATGATCTCGGCCAGGATCGTGGCACCGCGGCGACGGGCGGAGTCCAGTTCCTCCAGCACGAGGATCCCCGATCCCTCGGCCAGCACGAAGCCGTGACGATCGCGGTCGAACGGCATCGACAGCCCGTCGGAGGCCATGGCGGTCATGTTGGTGAAGCCGGCGATGCAGGTGGGCGTCATGGTGGCCTCGGACGAACCGGTGACCACGGCATCGCACCGTCCGGAGGTGATGAGTCGATAGGCGTTGCCGATCGACTGCGTGCCGGCCGCGCAGGCGGTGCACGTGTTCTCGCAGGGGCCCTGCCATCCGTACTTCATCGAGACCGCAGCCGATGCGGCGTTGGCCATCAGCATCGGGACCATGAACGGACTGACACGACGCGGACCCTTGTGCTCGTGCACCAGCACCTGGTCCTCGAGGGTGGTCAGTCCACCGATCCCTGTTCCGATCCACACGCCCTGACGGGCCGGGTCACCATCGATGGTGCCGGCCATGCGCATCGCCTCGTCGGTGGCGGCGAGGGCGAACTGGGCGAACCGGTCGGTACGTCGCGCTTCCTTGGCGTTCTCGAAGTAGGGCTCGGGATCGAAGTCCTCGATCCGGCGCAGTCCGACCGGCGCCGGGCCGAGCAGTCCCGACCAGAAGTCCTCGACGCCGAGACCGCAGGGGCTGACGACGCCGATGCCGGTGACGACGACGCGGCGGTCGGCGCTCACTTCTTCGACATCACCAGATCGAAGGCCTGTCCCACGGTCTCGATGTCCTCGAGCTCCGACTCGTCGACGGTCACGTCGAACTCCTCCTCGAGCTTCATGACCAACTCGACCAGGTCGAGGCTGTCGGCGTCGAGGTCGTCGCCGAACCGGGCGTCGGGCGTGACCTTGCCGGCGTCGACGCCGAGGATCTCCACGGCGCAGGCCCTGAACTTTTCGAAATCGGCGGACGAGTCGCTCATGGGAGTCTCCTTCTCGTTGGTAGTTGGGAATCTAGTCGGCGCCCTCAGCCACCCATGCCGAGGCCACCGTCCACCGGGAGTACCGCCCCGGTGATGTAGCCCGCGTCATCGGCGGCGAGGAACCGCACGGCGGCGGCGATCTCGTGCGGTTCGGCCAGGCGGCCGACGGGCACCGCGGCGGTGATGGCCTCGCGCATCGAGTCGTCGACCGCATCGAACATGTCGGTGGCCACCGGTCCCGGTGCCACCACGTTCACGGTGATGTTCCGGGAGGCGAACTCGCGTGCCAGCGAGCGCGCCAGTCCCACCAGTCCGGCCTTCGATGCGGCGTAGTTGGCTTGACCGGCCTGACCGATCGATCCCACCACGGAGCCGATGAAGATGATCCGACCCCAGCGGGCGCGCATCATCTTGGTGACGGCGCGTTTCGCCACTCGGAACCCACCCACGAGGTTGGCGTCGAGCACCTGAGCGAAGTCCTCGTCGGACATCCGCAGGACGAGCTTGTCGTCGGTCATGCCGGCGTTGGAGACGAGGATCTCGACCGGTCCCAATTCCTCCTCGATGCGAGAGAAGGCGGCCTCGACCTGTTCGGCATCGGTCACGTCGCACGGCACGCACAGCAGACCCTCGGCCTCGGGCGGGGCGCTGCTGCGCACGGTGATCGCCACTCGATCGCCAGCGGCGGCGAAGGAGCGGGCGATGGCGAGACCGATCCCTCGGTTGCCGCCGGTGACCAGTACGACCCGACTCATGTCGTCGTCCTCTCGTTCGTTCCGGGCCAGCGCAGGACGGCACTGGCCCAACTCATCCCGGCCCCGAACCCGACGAGCAGCACCAGGTCGCCCGCCTTCACCCGGCCCTCGTCGATGGCATCGACCATGGCCAAGGGGATGGAGGCCGAGGAGGTGTTGCCGTAGCGGTGGACCGACACCGCCACCGTGTCCATCGACAGCCCGAGACGTGAGGCGGCGGCCTCGATGATGCGGATGTTGGCCTGATGGGGGACGACGAGCGCGATGTCGTCGGCCGTCACCCCGGCGCGATCCATCGAGCGCCGGGCCGAGTCCACCATCACGGTGACGGCGCGGCGGAACACCTCCTTGCCCACCATCTTCAGGTGGTCGCCGATGTCGCAGTAGAGCAATTCGATGGCGGTGCCGTCATTGCCCATGTCGAACGACAACAGCTGACCCGGACCATCCACCGCTTCGATGACCATCGCCCCGGCGCCGTCGGCGAAGAGGATGGCGGTGTTGCGATCCTCCTGATCGGTGATCCGCGACAGGGTCTCGCTGCCGATGAGGAGGATGCGGCGCAGTCCCATGGCGATGAGTGCGTGGGCGTGCACCAGCCCGTAGACGAATCCCGAGCACGCCGCATTGAGATCGGATGCCCCACCCACGATGCCGAGTGCTTCCTGCACCCGGGCCGCCGATGCGGGGACGTGCCAGTCGGGGGTCGTCGTGCACAACAGGACGTAGTCGATGTCGGAGCCGGTGACACCGGCCATCTCCATCGCCCGGCGCCCGGCGTCGATGGCCAGGCCGGCGGTGGTCCCCCCGTGGTAGCGAACTTTCATACCGGTGCGCTCGGTGATCCACTCGTCGGTGGTGTCGAGTCGGGCCTCGAAGTCGGCGTTGGTGATGCGCTGCGGCGGGAGCGCGGTTCCCCATCCGGAGACCACCGCGCCGGGTTCGGTCCTGCGTTCCGTTCCGTTCCCCGTCATCGCTCTGCTCCGGTGCTCATGCCGTGCGCAGCCAGGCGATCGGTTGGGACGCAGTCACTCGCTCGCCGTCCACGGCGAGCACACCGACGAGGATGCCCGAGAACGGTGAGCGCACCTCGTGTTCCCCGACCCGACCGAGCACGGTCCCGGGGGCCAGCGCCAGGCCGGGCGCCAACTCGGTCGAGGGGGTGAACACGCCGGCTGCCGGGCTGACCACCATCCGCTCGGTGGCGAAGAGATGCTCGCCCTCGTGGACCACCACGGTCTCGGGCGGAGCGGCGAGGACGGTGAGCAGCCGATCGAGATCGTCGGGCGTCGACACCGCCACGGTCGTCGCGTCGGACACGGTGCGCTTGGCCATGCCGGTGAGGACGTTGCCCGGACCGAGTTCGACCAACGTCCTCGCTCCGGCCTCGCCGAGGGCCAGGAGCGTCTGTCGCCACCGCACCGGGCTGCACAGCTGGGCGTTCATCAACTCGGTCCACTCGGCGCCCGTGTGCGGTCGCGCGTCGACATTGGCGTAGACGGGGATCTCCGCATCGCGCATGGCAGCACCGTCGATGGCCGTTCGCAGTCGATCGCGCGCACCGGCCATGAACGGGGTGTGGAAGGCGCCGCTCACCGCCATCGACATGACCTTCTTGGCACCCAGTTCCTTGGCCAGCGTGGAAGCCCGGGCGACGTCGTCGGGATCTCCGGCGATCACGACCTGCCCGGGAGCGTTGTAGTTGGCCACCCACACCTCGCCGCCGACGCGGGCACAGGCCACCTCGACGTCGTCGTCGTCGAGTCCGAGCACGGCGGCCATCGTGCCGACACGGGCGGTGGTGGCCTCCAACATCGCGGCACCGCGTTCGGCCACCAGTGCGAGACCCTCCTCGAACGAGAGGGTTCCGGCCGCCACCAGCGCGGTGTACTCACCGAGGCTGTGTCCGGCGGCGGCCGCCGGTTCCACGCCGAGGCGCTCGACCGCATCGAGCACCACCAGACTGGTGAGGAAGGTCGAGAGCTGCGCGTTGTCGGTGCGAGTGAGTTCCTCGGCGTCGGTGTGCAGCAGCAGCCGCTCGCAGTCGCGTCCGAGGATCGACGATGCCTCGGGCACCAGTTCCCATGACGGGTGGTCGCGCCAGGCCTCTCCCATTCCCGGCTTCTGTGATCCTTGACCGGGAAAGGTGAACACGATCATGAGGTCGGCGGTCTCCGGACGGACGTCCGGGCCCTCGTGGCCCGGGACGGGACGACCGTAGTGGCCTCCGAGGCATTCGACCGCCGGCGGTGTCGATCGGTTACGTCGGGTGCGGCGGGAGGGACTCGAACCCTCAAGCCCCGAAGGGCAGCGGGGTTTGAGCCCGCCCTGTATGCCAGTTCCAGCACCGCCGCGGGTGCGACGCCATGCTAGGACCTCGGCGGGAGCCCGCCGTCCTACACTCGCCGCTCCTGACCGCAGACCCCGGAACGGGTGTGGGCATGAAGCGCAGCAGGGTCGAACGTCGTCTGATCGAGGTCGGATCGCAGTTGCGCGAGTTGCGCAATGAGCTGGCGCTGGCCGACGAGCAGTTGGCCCAGTTGGCCGACGAGGCCGAGGATGCGCGCCTGCGGTCGCTCGTGTCCGAGACACCGATCGCCGAGCGGGAGCACCGGGAGGCGGCGCGCCATGCCGATGCCATGACCCGTCACCGCGACGAGGTGGTCGGTGACATCGCCCGGCTCGAACGGCAACAGGACGAGCTGCTCGATCTGCTCAACGACTCGGCCCGCTGAGACCCGGCGGTACGCTCCGGTCGTGCCGACCCGCGTCGTGATCGCCGAGGACGAGGCGATCATCCGCCTCGACCTCAAGGAGACCCTCGAGGAGGAGGGCTACGAGGTGGTGGGCGAGACCGGCCGAGGCGATGACGCCGTGCGTCTGGTGCGGGAACTGCGACCCGACATCGCCATCCTCGACGTGAAGATGCCGGGCATCGACGGCCTGACGGCGGCGCGCGACATCACCGCCGAGCGACTGTGCGCCGTGCTCATCCTCACGGCGTTCAGTCAACGCGAACTGGTGGAACAGGCCCGCGACGCCGGTGCCCTGGCCTACCTCGTGAAGCCGTTCCAGCGCTCCGAACTCGTGCCCGGCATCGAACTGGCCATCGGTCGGTTCCAGGAGATGCAGGAGCTCCTCGAACGGAACCTCGAACTGTCCGAGCAACTGGAGACGCGCAAGATCGTCGATCGGGCGAAGGGTCGGCTGATGGATGCGCACGGTCTCGCCGAGGCCGACGCCTTCTCCTTCGTGCAGCGTCGGGCCATGAGCGACCGCACGACGATGCGAGCGGTCGCCGAGGGGATCCTCGACGGATCGATCGTCCCCGACCCCGGGGGAAGGACATCACCGTGAGCACACTGATGTTGATCGACGGCCACTCGTTGACCTACCGGGCCTTCTTCGCGCTCCCGACCGACATGGCCACGGCCTCCGGGCAGGTGACCAACGCCGTGTTCGGGTTCACCTCGATGTTGATCAACCTCGTGCGCGACCAGCGACCCGATCATTTGGCCGTGGTGTTCGACAGGTCGGAACCCACGTTCCGTCACGAGCAACTCGACTCCTACAAGGGCAACCGCGACGCCACCCCCGATCTGCTCCGTCAGCAGGTGGGGATCGTCCGCGAGGTGGTGGAGACACTGGCCGTCCCGGTGCTGGATCTCGCCGGTTTCGAGGCCGATGACATCATCGCCACCCTGGCCGCCGAGGCCGAGCGACGCGGTGACGACGTCATCATCGTCACCGGCGATCGGGACAGTTATCAGTTGGTGCGCGATCCCCATGTGCGCGTCCTCTACAACAAGCGTGGTGTCTCCGACTACGCGCTGTACGACGAGGCCGGGATCCTCGAGCGGACCGGTGTCCGGCCGGTCGACTACGTCGAGTACGCGGCGTTGCGTGGCGATCCCTCCGACAACCTGCCCGGCGTGCCGGGGGTGGGGGAGAAGACGGCGGCCAAACTGGTCAACCAGTACGGCGGGATCGACGGCATCTACGCGCATCTCGACGAACTGACTCCCAAGTTGCGGCAGAACCTCGCCGAGAACGAGGAACGGGCCCGCATCAACGTGCAGTTGATGCGACTGCGCGACGACGCGCCGGTCACGGTCGATCCCGATGCTCTCGAAGTGGGCCGCTTCGATGTCGATGCCGTGCGACGCCTGTTCGACTTCCTCGAGTTCCGGCAGTTGTTCGATCGACTGGTGGATGCGTGGGGCGTCGAGTCCACGGGTCCGGTCGCCGCAGGGGTCAGCGTGCTCGAGGCGGAGCGCATCGACCCGGACACCCCGACCGAGGCCGTCGCCGCCTTGACGGCGTTGGCGTCGGGTACCGGAGCGCTGGCCATGGAGGCGGCGTGGTCGGGAGCCGAGGGGCGCTCGGCAGTCGACGGCGTGGCGCTGGTCGTCGACGCCTCGGCCGGTGAGGTCCTGTGGTTGGGCGCCGACCTGCTGGACGACCGGGCCGTGGCCGAGGCGCTGGCGCTCGTGCTGGGCCGTGACGGTCGACCATTGGTGGCGCACGGCGCCAAGGAGGCGATGCGTGGACTCGACCGCATCGGGGTCGATGTCTGCTCGTTGTCGCTGGACACGATGTTGGCCGCATATCTGCTCGACCCGGCCGAGACGCGCTACGACCTCGGTCAACTTCTCGACCGTTGGAGCGATGACCGTCTGCCCGCCGACGAGGTGGAGGGAGAGGGTCGTCTCGACTTCGGTGAGGCCGAGACCTCGGCCCGAGCCCAGCGCGCAGCACGACGAGCCCTGGCCGTCGATTCGTTGGCCGCGCCGCTCACGGAGGCCCTCGCCTCTCGTGGTCTCGATCGCCTGAACACGGAGATCGAGGTGCCCCTCGTGCGGGTGCTGGCCCGCATGGAGATCCTCGGGATCGGCGTGGACGCCGACGAACTCCGTCGACTGCGCGATGACCTCGTGGCCCGCTGTGACGAGCTGCGCGCCCTCATCCACGCCGATGCCGGCGAGGAGTTCAACGTCAACTCCACGGTGAAGCTGCGCGAGATCCTCTTCGATCGACTCGGACTCACTCCGCAGAAGAAGACGAAGACGGGGTACTCGACCGATGCGGCGACACTGGAGAAGTTGCTCGGTGAGCATCCGATCATCGAGCACCTCCTCGCGTATCGCGAGGTGGAGAAGTTGCGCTCGACCTACGGCGAGGGTCTCCTGGCCGAGATCGGTGACGACGGTCGGATCCATGCCACGTTCAACCAGACGGTGGCCCGCACCGGACGGTTGAGTTCGGATCAACCCAATCTCCACAACATCCCGGTCCGCAGCGACCTCGGTCGGGCCTTCCGTCGTGCCTTCGTGCCGGCCGAGGGATTCACGTTCCTCATCGCCGACTACAACCAGATCGAACTGCGCTGCATCGCCCATCTCGCCGAGGATCCGGGTCTGATCGATGCGTTCGAATCGGGTCAGGACATCCACAACGCCACCGCAGCGCAGGTCTTCGATGTCGATCCGGGCTCGGTGACGATCGATCAACGGTCGAAGGCGAAAATGGTCTCGTACGGGTTGGCCTACGGCATGGAGGCGTTCGGTCTCGCCCAGCGACTGGCCATCCCGGTCGGCGAGGCGCAGACGATCCTCGATGCGTACTTCGAAGCATTCCCGGCGGTGCGCGACTACATGGACCGGACGGTCACCGAAGCGCGTGAGCGCGGATACACCGAGACGTTGTTCGGTCGCCGTCGTCAGATCCCCGAACTGTCCTCGGACAACTTCCGGATCCGACAGGCGGGGGAACGGCAGGCCATGAACGCCGGGATCCAGGGACTGGCCGCCGACATCTTCAAGGTGGCGCTGGTCCGACTCGACACCGCCTTCGATGCCTCGTCCGGCGCGAGCCGCGTGGTCCTGCAGGTGCACGACGAGGTCGTGTGCGAGGTGCCACCCGACGAACTCGAGTCGGCCACTGCGCTGGTGCTCGACGCCATGACCGGTGCCTTCGACCTGCGCGTGCCCCTCGACGTCAACCTGTCCTCGGGCGACTCGTGGGCGGCGGCCAAGGGCTGAGTCGGGTGTCGACCGGCGAGAGCGGGCACTGGTTCGAGCAGATCGCCGATGACCTACGCACCTCGTACCTGCGCTACTCGTTCACCATGGGCACCGAGAACGAGGTCGCCTTCCTCGTCGACGCACTCGGTCTTCGTCCGGGTGACCGCGTGCTCGACGTCGGGTGCGGGCCGGGACGGCACGCCCGTGCGCTGGCCCGGGCCGGGATGGTCGTGCACGGCATCGACATCTCGGCCACGTTCGTCGATCTGGCCCGTCTCGACGCGCCGCCGGGCGCGACCTTCGCCCGGCTCGATGCGCGCCACCTGCCCTTCGACGCCGAGTTCGACGCCGTCATCTCCCTGTGTCAGGGCGGCTTCGGACTGGCCGGAGGGGCCGGTGCGGTCGGGCCGGACCCCGATGCTGCGGTGCTGGACGGGATGGCCCGGGCCCTGCGACCCGGTGGACGGCTCGCCCTGTCGGCCTTCTCCGCCTACTTCCAGGTTCGCCACCTGGAGGAGACCGACGACTTCGACGCCGACGCCGGGGTGAATCATGAGGTGGCCGAACTGCGCACCCCCGAGGGGACGACCACCGAGCGCGATCTGTGGACGACGTGCTTCACGCCCCGTGAACTGCGACTGCTGGCCGCCCGGGCCGGACTGACGGTGGAGGCGGTGTGGTCGGTCACTCCCGGTGACTACGACCGGCGTCCGCCGGAGGTGGACCGACCGGAGTTCCTCCTCCTCGCCCGTCGACCCTGAGCGCAGGCGCAGGGTCTCGGCGGGTGGCGGGGCCTGTGGATGAACCGGTAGCCTTCGCCGTTCGTGCCCCGGCACGCCGTCCCATCCCCCGACATCCCGTCCGCCCGAAAGACCACTCCCTTGACCGACACCGAGACCCCCACCACGCCCGAGGCCACCGCCGACATGGGCACGTTCGCCGACGACGGTTCCTACATCCCCCGTCAGGTGACCGCCGACGATCTGGGAGGTCAGTCGCTGGAGGATGCCTACGCGGCGTCGATGGTCGAGGTGGAGGACGGCCAGATCGTCGAGGGCACGGTGGTCAAGGTCGACCGGGACGAGGTCCTGCTCGACATCGGCTACAAGTCCGAGGGCGTCATCCCCTCGCGCGAACTCTCCATCCGCAACGACGTCGATCCTTCGGAGATCGTGTCGCTCGGTGATTCCGTCGAGGCCCTCGTGCTCCAGAAGGAGGACAAGGAGGGTCGTCTCGTCCTGTCCAAGAAGCGCGCTCAGTACGAGCGGGCGTGGGGCACGATCGAGAAGATCAAGGAGGAGGACGGTGTCGTCACCGGTCCGGTGATCGAGGTCGTCAAGGGCGGTCTCATCATCGACATCGGACTGCGCGGCTTCCTCCCTGCGTCGCTCGTCGAACTCCGTCGCGTCCGTGACCTCGCGCCCTATGTCGGTCGCACGCTCGAGGCGAAGATCATCGAGCTCGACAAGAACCGCAACAACGTGGTGCTGTCCCGCCGCGGCTGGCTGGAGGAGACGCAGAAAGAACAGCGCGAGGACTTCCTCGCCAACCTCAAGCCCGGCGAGGTGCGTCGCGGCGTGGTGTCGTCGGTCGTCAACTTCGGCGCCTTCGTCGACCTCGGCGGCATGGACGGTCTCGTCCACGTCTCCGAGTTGTCGTGGAAGCACGTCGACCACCCGGGTTCGGTGGTGCAGGTCGGTGACGAGATCGACGTGCAGGTCCTCGAGGTCGATCTCGATCGTGAGCGCATCAGTCTCTCGTTGAAGGCCACGCAGCAGGATCCGTGGCAGGAATTCGCATCGGCCCATCAGGTGGGCGAGCTGGTCTACGGCCGGGTCACCAAGTTGGTGCCCTTCGGTTCGTTCGTGCAGGTCGGTGAGGGTATCGAGGGTCTGGTGCACATCTCGGAGATGTCGGCCCACCACGTCGATCTGCCCGAGCAGGTCGTGACCCCGGGTGAGGAGTTGTGGGTCAAGATCATCGATCTCGACCTCCAGCGTCGTCGCATCAGCCTGTCGATCAAGCAGGCGGCCGAGGGCGGAATCGTGGCCGCCGAGTACCAGGAGCACTTCGGTGCCCACGCCTACGACGACCAGGGCAACTACATCGGTGGCGAGACCACCGAGGCGCAGGAGGCGTGGGCCGAGTACTTCGCGGAGCAGGGCGACACCTCGGTGCCGCCCGTGCCCTCGACCGAACTCGAGTCCTGATCGGCGGCGGCCTCAGGCCGCCGGCCGGCGATCGGCCCGCTCCAGTTCCACGATCCCCATGCGCAGGGCGGTCAGCACCGCTTGCGTGCGGTCCCGTGCGTCGAGCTTCTGATAAATCGCGGCCAGATGGTTCTTGACCGTCTTCTGTGACAGGTAGAGCCGCGCCGCCACCTGCGGTGTGGAGCACCCGTCGACGATCGCCTGGAGCACTTCGGTCTCGCGGCGGGTGACGTTGACAGGGAAGCCCCGCCATTCGAGGACGTTGGAGCGGCCGAGGTCCGTGGTGGAGCCGGGGCGATGGGTGAGGGTTGTCGTGTCGTTCATGGTGGATCCATCGGCAGGAACGACATGAGTGTGAGTGGAAGTCGGTGAAATGTCGCCGAACGCGCTCTGGTACGTTCCCGCGGTGCTCCTGCTCGGCCTCACCGGTGGCATCGGTTCCGGAAAGTCGACCGTCTCGTCCGCGCTGGCCCAGCGGGGTGCGGTCGTCATCGACGCCGATGCCGTGGTGCGCGAGCTCCAGTCGCCCGGTGGGAAGGTGCTGGCCGCCATGGTCGAGCACTTCGGCTCTCGCATCGTCCGGACCGATGGCACGCTCGACCGTCAGGCGGTGGCCGACATCGTCTTCAACGACCCCGAGGAGCTCAAGGCCCTCAACGCCATCGTGCATCCTCGGGTCGGGGAGGAGATCGACCGTCGCATCGAGGAGCAGCGCGACACCGACAACGTCGTGATCCTCGATGTGCCGCTGCTGGTGGAATCCGAGGCCTACCAGACCGAGGGCATCATCGTGGTCGACACCGATCCGGAGATCGCCGTGTCCCGACTGGTGGAGTTCCGTGGGTTCAAGGCCGAGGACGCGTGGGCCCGCATCAAGCTGCAGGCCACGCGTGAACAGCGCCTAGCCAAGGCGGCGTTCGTGGTGCCCAACGACGGCACGATCGACGAACTGGCCGCGCACATCGATGCGTGTTGGGCGTGGATCGAGGCCAAACGGTCGGCGGACTGACTCGGGTACGGACGGCTCCGGCGTCGTGGTCAGAGGGCCAGTCGTCGAGCCAGGTCACTCATGATCCGGCGCTGCGGATCGACCCGCGCCTTCACGTCCCGCCATTCGTCGAGACGCGGGTACATGCGCGGCACCAGTTCGGGACGGACCCGACTGTCCTTGGCCAGATAGATGCGTCCGCCCACCTCGACGACGAGATCGTCGAGTCGATCGAGTAGCGCGCCGAGCCCGGAGACTCCGGTGGGGATGTCGAGGGCCAGAGTCCAACCGGACTGCGGGAACGAGAGGGGAGCGGCGTTCCCCTCACCGAACGACTTGAGGACGGCGAGGAAGGACGTGCAACCCGATCGACTCAGCTCCTCGACAATGGTGGTGAGGGTGGAGGTGGCGGCGAAGGGGATCACGAACTGCCACTGGAGGAATCCGGCCGGACCGTAGATGCGGTTCCAGTTGCGGACCATGTCGAGGGGATGGAAGAAGGTGGGGATCGTCTGCAGCTCGTCGCGGCGACGCGCCGGAGCCCGTCGGAACCACAGTTCGTTGAAGGCCCGCACCGTCAGCCCGTTGAGCAGACCGGAGGGGAACACAGGTGGGGCGCCGACCAGTTCGCCGGCCCGATAGTCGCAGGGGTCGGGGCCGGTGGACGGTCGGGCCTCGTCGGCCGTGGCGAAACGTCCTCGCGTGAGCACCGAGCGCCCCAACTGCGCGCCACTGGTCATGAGATCGATCCATGCCACCGAGTAGTCGTAGAGGTGATCGCCCGAGCGCATCAGTTCGCACACCTCGTCGAGATCGGCGGCGCGGTCGGTGTCGACCAGCACCCGGCTCGACCCGATGCGCGGGCACCGGAACGTGGCATCGAGGATCACGCCGGTGAGTCCCATTCCGCCGGCCGTGGCCCAGAAGAGTCCCGGGTCGCGATCCGGACCGATGTCCACCACGGAGCCATCGGCCAACTGGAGGCGCAACGACTCCACGTGATCGCACCATGAGCCCTTGAGGTGGTGGTTCTTGCCGTGGATGTCGGCGGCGATCGCGCCACCGACGGTGACGTAGCGCGTTCCCGGGGTGACGGGAACGAACAGCCCCTGGGGAACGAGGGCGTGCAGCAGTCGGTCGATGCTGGCGCCGGCCTCGGCGGTGACCAGCACGCTGTCGTCGCCAGGCGCGGCGTCATGGATCGTGAAGGCCGCCACATCGGTCGTCTCCACCAGCATCCCACCGGCGTTCTGGGCGGCGTCGCCGTAACTGCGGCCGAGGCCGCGGGCCAAGACGCCACGTTCGACATTGTTGGGTAGGGCACGTCGCAGCTCGGTGGCCGAGGTGGGTCGACGCACATCGGCCCCGGTGGGTGCGGTGCGACCCCAGCCGTGGCGCTCGGTCAGCCGAGGAACGGCCCGGACCGCCGCCGGTTCAGGAGGCGTAGACGGCACAGCCGTAGATGATGGCCCATGCTGCGCCCGCGGCCAGGAGCGTGGCGTCGGACAGCACGAGCGTCTCGGGTTCGGAGCCTCGACCCTGCTGCAGCAGGAGGGCGTAGCGGAGGATGGCGATGGCGAAGGGGACGATCGAGAGTTCGAACAACGCCGCGCCCGGGGGTGACTCGTCGGCCGAGGCGAAGGCCCACAGGCAATAGGTGATGAGCACACCGGCCGAGAAGACCGCCCGGAGATAGGTGAGGAACTCGGCGGAGTAGGAAGCGAACACCGGGCGGACACGGGCGGCATCGTCACCGAGTTCACTGAGCTCGCCGGCCCGCTTGCCCGCCACCATGAACAGGGCGCCGAAACTGGTGACGATGAAGAACCATTCCGAGATAGGCAGGTCGGTGGCCGTGGCCCCCCCGATGGCGCGGAGCACGAAGCCCGCCGCCACCGACACGATGTCGAGGACGGGTTGTCGCTTGAGCCACAGCGAGTAGAGCGTGGTGTTGACGAGGTAGGCGACGATCGTCAGTCCGAAGTCGCGACGCAGGGCGAACGCTCCCGTCACCGAGGCCACGAGGAGGACGACGGCGAGCACCCAGGCCAGACGCACGGGGACGACTCCGGCGGCGATGGGTCGGTTCCGCTTCGTCGGGTGATTCCGATCGGATTCCACGTCGAGCGCGTCGTTGACGAGATAGGTGGCGCTCGAGGCAGCGCAGAAGCACACGAAGGCGAGCAATGAGCGGACGACGTACTCGCTCGAGTCGAAGATGCCGGCCGCCACCGGAGCGGCGAACACGAGGACGTTCTTGATCCACTGTCGCGGACGCAGGGCGCGAACGATTCCCATCGGCAACGAGGTGCTGGCGGTGGTCGACGCGTTCATCGATCGATCATCAACCGGTGGGGAGTCGGCGCCACAACGGACGTGGGAGGTGACGGAGCAGCCCGAACACGTAGCGCAGGATCGGCGGCGCCCAAATGACGTCATGGCCGCGCTGCAACCCATCGATGACCGTTCCGGCGATCACCTCGGGGGTCGTGGCGAACGGCGCGGGCTTCATGCCCTCGGTCATGCGGGTGTGGACGAACCCGGGTCGAACCACCACGCAGCGCACACCGGTGCCGACCAGCGCATCACCCAGTCCGAGTGCGAACGCGTCCATGCCCGATTTGGTCGAGCCGTACACGAAGTTGTCGGCCCGGGTGCGCACACCGGCCACCGAGCCGATGACCAGGATCGTTCCGTGACCCTGACGTCGGAGCCGGGCGGCCGCCGCCAGCCCCGTCGACACGGCACCGACGTAGTTGGTCCGGGCGGCATCGGCGGCGGCCACCGGATCGGCATCGAAGGTGGCCTGGTCGCCGAGCACGCCGAAGGCGAGGATCACCATGTCGATGTCGCCCAGCGTCTGGGCGGCGCGTTCGAGCACGGCCGCGTGGGTCGACGGCTCTCGGGCATCGAAGGTGATGGCCTCGGTCTCGGCTCCGGCCGCCTGCAGGCGCTCGACCGAGTCGGAGGCAGTGGCCGGATCGCGCACGCCGAGGATGACCCGACGACAGCGCGAGGCCACCAGTCGATCGACGATGGCGAGGGCGATCTCGGAGTTCCCTCCGAGCACCAGCACCGATTGCACCGCACCGAGCGCGTCGCGCATGGGGGATCGTCTCCGTTCACCGTCTGGCCGAACGCCGATGCTAGATGCTGGTCCGGGCTGTCCCCGGGCCCGGTCTCCGTAGACTCGTTGCATGCCGCCGTTCCGCCTCGTCTCGGAGTTCCAGCCGGCCGGGGATCAGCCCAAGGCCATTGCGGAACTGGCCGAGAGCATCGGATCGGGCAATCGGTTCCAGACCTTGTTGGGGATCACCGGCTCGGGCAAGAGTGCGACGATCGCGTGGACGATCGAGCAACTGCAACGGCCCACTCTGGTGATGGCCCCCAACAAGTCGCTGGCCGCGCAGTTGGCCAACGAGTTCCGGGAGTTCTTCCCTGAGAACCGGGTGGAGTACTTCGTCTCCTACTACGACTACTACCAACCCGAGGCCTACATGCCGGCTTCGGACACCTACATCGAGAAGGACTCGTCGGTGAACGACGAGATCGATCGTCTTCGCCACGCCGCCACCTCGGCCCTGTTGACCCGCCGCGACACCATCGTGGTCGCCTCGGTCTCCTGTATCTACGGCCTCGGTTCGCCGCACGAGTACCTGCAGCAACTGCTCGTCGTGCGGCCCGGTGAGACCCATGAGCAACGAGCGATCCTCGCTCGCCTGGTCGACATGCAGTACGAGCGGAACGACATGAACCTGGTGCGGGGCAAGTTCCGCGTGCGGGGCGACACGATCGAGGTCCACCCTGCCTACGATGAGCGAGCGGTGCGCATCGAACTCTTCGGTGACGAGGTCGAGCGCATCATCGTCGTCGACACCGTGACCGGCGAGAAGATCACCGAACTCGAGGAACTCGTCGTGTTCCCCGCCACCCACTATGCGGCCTCCGACGAACGGATGCGGGAGGCCATGGGCCGCATCGAGGTCGAACTCCAGGAACGGCTGGCCTGGTTCGAGTCGGAGGGGAAGTTGCTCGAAGCCCAGCGCCTGCGCATGCGCACCCAGTACGACCTGGAGATGATGGCCGAGTTGGGATTCTGCAACGGGATCGAGAACTACTCGGCTCACATCGACGGCCGGGCCCCCGGCGAGGCGCCGTTCACGTTGCTCGACTACTTCCCCGACGACTTCCTCGTGGTGCTGGACGAGAGCCATCAGGCCGTTCCTCAGATCCGTGGCCAGTACGCCGGCGACCGTTCCCGCAAGGACACGCTCATCGAGCACGGCTTCCGCCTGCCCTCCGCGGCCGACAATCGACCGTTGACCTTCGACGAGTTCCTCGGGCGCGTGGGTCAGATCGTGTTCCTCTCGGCCACGCCCGGTCCGTTCGAACTCGAACACTCACCAGTGGTAGTGGAACAGGTCGTCCGCCCGACCGGACTGGTCGATCCCGAGATCGTGGTGAAGCCGACCAAGGGGCAGATCGACGATCTCATCGAACAGATCGATCGCACCGTCACCAAGGGTGATCGTGTGCTGGTCACCACGCTCACCAAGAAGATGGCCGAGGACCTCACCGAGTACCTGCTCGAACTGGGAGTGCGGGTGCGCTACCTGCACAGCGAGGTCGACACCATCGAGCGGATCGAGATCCTGCGCGATCTCCGACTTGGAGAGTTCGACGTGCTGGTGGGGATCAACCTCCTTCGGGAGGGCCTCGACCTGCCCGAGGTCTCGCTGGTGGCGATCCTCGACGCCGACAAGGAGGGCTTCCTGCGCTCGGAGACGTCGTTGGTGCAGACCATCGGCCGAGCGGCCCGCAACGTGGAGGGTCAGGTGATCATGTACGCCGACTCGGTCACCGATTCGATGCAGCGAGCGATCTCCGAGACGAATCGCCGACGAGGGCTTCAGCAGGCCTACAACGCCGAGCAGGGGATCGACCCCCAGACCATCCGCAAGGCGGTCACCGACATCCTCGCCCAACTGAGGGGCAGCGAGGGTGCCCCGGTGCCCGGCCGCGACCGACGGTCGACCTCGCGCGACCGCGTGCACCGGGACTTCGCCGCGCTCCCTTCGGACGAACTCGGACGGCTGGTGCAGACCCTCGAGGAGGAGATGCGCGAGGCGGCGGCCGATCTGCGTTTCGAGTACGCCGCTCGCCTGCGGGACGAGATCAAGGAGTTGCGCCGCGAGCTCCGTGAGGTCGGTTGACGGTCGTCCGGCGCGCGCCGGGCGGGGCGCACACCGCCCGGCCGTATGCTGCCGCCCGTGGAGAGACTGGTCGTCCGTGGTGCCCGTGAGCACAACCTACGGAACCTGTCCCTCGACCTCCCCCGGGATCGACTGATCGTCTTCACCGGATTGTCGGGCTCGGGCAAGTCGTCGCTCGCCTTCGACACGATCTACGCCGAGGGCCAGCGCCGGTACGTCGAGTCGCTGTCGGCCTACGCCCGCCAGTTCCTCGGGCAGATGGACAAGCCCGACGTCGACTTCATCGAGGGCCTGTCGCCGGCCATCTCCATCGACCAGAAGTCGGCGTCGCGCAACCCGCGTTCCACGGTCGGGACCATCACCGAGGTCTACGACTACCTGCGGCTCCTCTATGCCCGGATCGGCGTGCCGCACTGCCCGGAGGATGGCTCGGTCATCACCCGGCAGACACCTCAGCAGATCGTCGACCGGGTCCTCGAACTCCCGGAGGGCACCCGCTTCCAGGTGTTGGCGCCGGTGGTGCGGGGCCGGAAGGGCACCTACGACACGTTGCTCTCCGATCTCGCCTCGCAGGGATTCGCCCGCGCCATCATCGACGGCGAGCAGCACGAGTTGACCGATCAGGTCGAGTTGGCCCGTTACGAACAGCACACCATCCAGGTGGTCGTGGACCGCCTCGTGCGCAAGGCGGGGATCGAGCGTCGTCTCACCGACTCACTGGAGACGGCCCTGCGCATCGCCGAGGGCGTGGCCGAGGTCCAGATCGTCGGTCGGGGTGACGACACCGGGCTCGAGGACGAGGTGTTGACCTTCAGTCAGCACCTTGGCTGTCCGGTGTGCGGGCTGTCCTATGAGGAATTGGCGCCGAGGAACTTCTCCTTCAACTCGCCCTATGGCGCCTGCGAGCACTGTGACGGACTCGGCACCCGGTTCGAGGTCGATCCCGAACTGGTGGTCCCCGATCCGGAACTGTCGATCACCGATGGCGCGCTGGCGCCGTGGGCCACGGCCCGGACCCAGTACTTCGCCCGACTGTTGGAGTCGGTGTGCGACGTCTACGACATCGATCCGGACAAGCCCTTCGCCAAGCTCGGCAAGAAGCAGCAGAACCTCCTTCTGCACGGCACCGGTGCCACCGGACGCGTGCAGGTCCGTTACCGCAATCGCTACGGACGACAGCGGTCCTACGACGCGAAGTTCGAGGGGCTGATCCCATGGCTCCAGCGTCGCCACTCCGATTCGGAGAGCGATGCACAGCGGGAACAGATCGAGGGCTACATGCGGGAGGTGCCCTGCCCCGAGTGCGAGGGCACCCGCTTGGCTCCGTTCAGTCTCGGCGTCACCGTCGGTGGTCACTCCATCGCCGCCATCTGTGACATGTCGATCGGCGAGGCGGCGGCGGCACTGGCCGGACTGGAGCTGTCCGAGCGCGATCGCATGATCGCCGAGAGAGTGGTGAAGGAGATCAACGCCCGGATGGGCTTCCTCCTCGATGTGGGCCTCGACTACCTGTCGTTGTCCCGCTCGGCGGCGACGTTGGCGGGCGGCGAGGCCCAGCGCATCCGCCTCGCCTCCCAGATCGGTTCGGGACTGGTCGGGGTGCTCTACGTGCTCGACGAGCCGTCGATCGGTCTGCATCAGCGCGACAACCGCCGTCTCATCGACACCTTGGTGCGTCTGCGCGACATCGGGAACACCGTCCTCGTCGTCGAACACGACGAGGACACCATCAAGGTGGCCGATCACGTGGTCGACATCGGTCCCGGGGCCGGTGAACACGGCGGCGACATCGTCTACAGCGGCCCCTACAAGGGTCTGCTCAAGTCCAAGGATTCGGTGACGGGGCAGTACCTGTCGGGCAAGCGATCGATCCCGGTGCCGGCCCAGCGGCGACCGACGGGCGCCGACCGGCTGGTGGTGCGCGGCGCACGTGAGCACAACCTGCGCGACATCGACGTGGAGTTCCCGCTGCACACGTTCATCGCCGTGACCGGTGTCTCCGGTTCGGGGAAGTCGACTCTGGTCAATGACATCCTCCATCGGGCCCTCATGCAACAGGTCTACGGTTCCCGCACCCCGCCCGGACTTCACCGACGGGTGGAGGGCATGGATCTCGTCGACAAGGTGATCAACATCGACCAGTCACCGATCGGGCGCACCCCTCGCTCGAATCCGGCCACCTACATCGGAGTGTTCGATCACATCCGCAAGCTCTTCGCCCAGACGCATGAGGCCAAGGTGCGCGGCTATCTCCCCGGTCGGTTCTCGTTCAACGTGGCCGGTGGTCGCTGCGAGGCCTGCTCGGGCGACGGCACCATCAAGATCGAGATGCACTTCCTGCCCGATGTGTACGTGCCGTGCGAGGTGTGCAAGGGCGCCCGCTACAACCGCGACACCCTCGACATCACCTTCAAGGATCACAACATCGCCGACATCCTCGACATGAGTTGCGCGATCGGTGTCGAGTTCTTCGCCAACCAGCCGGCGATCGCCCGTCACCTGCGCACGCTGGTGGACGTCGGACTGGGATACGTGCGACTCGGTCAGCCGGCCACCACGCTGTCGGGCGGCGAAGCACAGCGGGTGAAGTTGGCCTCGGAGCTGTCCAAGCGCTCGACGGGTCGGACCGTGTACATCCTCGATGAGCCCACCACCGGTCTGCACTTCGAGGACATCCGTCGTCTCCTCACGGTTCTGTCCCGTCTCGTCGACCAGGGCAACACCGTGATCGTCATCGAACACAACCTCGACGTGATCAAGACCGCCGACTGGCTCATCGATCTCGGTCCGGAGGGCGGAAGCGGCGGCGGAGCAGTGGTCGTCGAGGGCACACCCGAGACGGTGGCCACGACCGCCGACAGCCACACCGGTCACTTCCTGCGACCGCTGCTCGGACTGGACTGAGGCTCGCTCCGTCGATCGGCCGGATCGCGTTCCGGCCGGGTCGGGTCGGATCAGGTGATCTCCAGCATGCGGTCGAGCGCCACCCTGGCCCATCGTGCAGTCTCGGAATCCACGGTGATCGGGTTGACGATCCGACCCTCCACGAGGTTCTCCAGCACCCAGCACAGGTGTGCGGCATCGATGCGGAACATCGTCGAGCACGGGCACACCAACGGGTCGAGCGAGACCACCGTCTTGTCGGGCGTCTCGGTGTCGAGACGATTGACGAGGTGGATCTCGGTGCCCACGCCGATGACCGCGCCGGCGGGTGCGGCCTCCACGGCCCGGATGATGTGGTCGGTGGAGCCCACCTGATCGGCGAGTGCACACACCTCGTGCGAGCACTCCGGGTGGGCGATGACGATCCCGTCCGGGTGCTCGGCCCGGAACGCGGCGATGTGTTCGGGTCGGAACCGCTGGTGGACCGAGCAATGCCCCTTCCACAGCAGCAGCGTCGATTCCTTCACGCCGGCCTCGTCCAGCCCGCCCAGTTCGCGCCGCGGATCCCAGACCTGCATGTCGTCGGCGCCGTAGCCGAGGTCGAAACCGGTGTTGCGGCCGAGGTGCTGGTCGGGGAAGAAGAGGACCTGTCGCCCCCCGGCGCCGTCGTCGGCCCGGTCGCCGATGGACAGCGCCCACTGGAGCACGGCCCGGGCGTTCGACGAGGTGCACACGGCGCCGCCGTGCTCCCCGACGAATGCCTTCAGGGCGGCCGAGGAGTTCATGTACGTGATGGGCACGACCTTGGAGATGTCGGTGATGCGGGACAGCGCTGCCCATGCCTCGGTGACCTCGTCAATGTCGGCCATATCCGCCATCGAACAGCCGGCGTTGAGATCGGGGAGGACCACCGTCTGATGGTCACCCGTGAGGATGTCGGCCGATTCGGCCATGAAGTGCACGCCGCAGAACACGATGAACTCGGCGTCGGTCCGCTCCTTGGCCAGCACCGAGAGTCGGAACGAATCGCCTCGGGCGTCGGCCCAACGCATGACCTCGTCGCGTTGGTAGTGGTGTCCCAGCACGAACAGACGGTCGCCCAGCGTGGCCTTGGCCGCGGCGATGCGCTCGGCGAGTTCGTCCGCTGATGCGTCGGAGTACCGCTCGGGGAGCGGGAGTTGGAGCCGCATGTGGCTCTCCAGACTGTCTCGGTTCTCGGGTGCTGCAGGTGGAGCGGGTGGAGCGTCGCCCGATGTGACCGGTGGGGGCAGCCTGGTCGCCACGCCACGGGGATGTCGGTCTCGGGAGATTGGTCAACTGCCGGATACCAGGCCGGCACCGACAGCATAGGCACGGCCGGGCCCGTCGCGCCCCCCGTACGATGGCGATGTGGTGCAGCGACCGCCGGCCGGCACGATCCCTGACGAGCCGGGCTCGTACCAGTTCAAGGACGGCAACGGCCGCGTCATCTATGTGGGCAAGGCCAAGAGCCTCCGCCAGCGTCTGTCCAACTACTTCGGCGACCCGGCCGGGCTCCCGCCGAGGACGGCCCAGATGGTGGCCACGGCCGAGTCGGTCGAGTGGATCCAGGTACGGACCGAACTCGACGCACTGCTGCTGGAGCACAGTCTCATCAAGCAGCACGATCCCCGGTTCAACGTCGAGCTGCGCGACGACAAGTCCTACCCGTTCCTGGCCGTGACCGTCGGCGATGAGTGGCCGCGGGCCACGGTGATGCGGGGCGATCGACGCAAGGGCGTGCGCTACTTCGGCCCCTACGCCGCCGCCTGGGCCATCCGCGAGACGCTTGACGGCCTCATCCGCACCTTCCCGATCCGCACCTGTTCCGACGCCAAGTTGCAGCGTCACAGTCGGCTGGGTCGACCATGCCTTCTCTTCCACATCGAACGCTGCGCCGGTCCCTGCGTCGGCGAGGTGACGGCCGACGAGTACTCGGCGCTGGTCGATGACCTCATCCGCTTCCTGGAGGGTGACACCGACGAGTTCGTCGCCGCCCTCGAGAGCGAGATGGCCGAGGCCAGTGCTGCTCTGGAGTTCGAGCGCGCCGCCCGTCTCCGGGATCGACTGGCGGCCGTACAGAAGGTGCTCGAACGTCAGCAGATGGTGCTCGATCGCGACGAGGACCTCGATGTCGTCGGTGTCGCCGGCGATGAACTCGAGGCCTCGGTGCAGGTCTTCTTCGTACGCCGTGGCCGGGTCGTCGGACGCAAGGGCTACGTGATCGACCGGGCCGAGGATCTCTCCGAAGCCGAGCTGGTCGACCGCATCCTCGAGGGGCTGTACGGCGATCCGCCGCCGCTGGGCATCCCGAAGCAGGTGCTGGTCCCGCACGACTCGGCCAACGTGTCGTTGTACGAGGAGTGGCTGGAGAGCGAGCGTGGTTCGCGGGTCTCGGTCCGTGTCCCGCAGCGCGGACCCAAGCGTGAACTACTCGACACGGTGACGCACAACGCGCGTGAGGAGTTCGCCCGTCATCGGCTCAAGCGAGCCGCCGATCACAACAGTCGTGCCCGCGCCCTCAACGACCTGCAGACACGACTCGAACTGCCTGAGGCGCCGCTGCGCATCGAGTGCTTCGACATGAGCCACATTCAGGGCAGTGACTACGTCGGATCGATGGTCGTACTCACCGATGGACTGCCCGACAAGCGGGAGTATCGACGGTTCCGCATCCGGGGGGAGCAGGGCAACGACGACTTCGCCGCCATGGAGGAGGTGCTCACCCGTCGGTTCACCGCATATCTCGAGGAGCGATCACGGCCGGTGGCCGAGCGCCCCGGCAAGTTCGCCTATCCGCCCCAGCTGCTCCTGGTCGACGGCGGCAAGGGGCAGTTGTCGGTGGCGGTGCGGGTGCTGGAGGAGTTGGGACTCGACGAGGAGATCCCGGTGGCGTCACTGGCCAAGCGCTTCGAGGAGGTGTACCTGCCACATCGTTCCGATCCGGTGGAGGTTCCACGCGGGACCGACGCGCTCTTCCTGCTGCAGCGGGTGCGCGACGAGGCGCACCGCTTCGCCATCTCGTTCCACCGCGAACTGCGAGGGAAGCGGATGACGACGTCGGTGCTCGATGGCATTCCCGGCTTGGGGGAGGCCCGGCGGAAGCGACTCATCGACGAGTTGGGTGGGGTGAAGGCGGTCACTCGGGCGACGCAGGAGGAGCTGCGGGCGCTGTCCTGGCTCCCCGACGCCGTGGCCGATGCCGTGTGGGACGCCATCCACAGTCCGACCCCCCGGGAGGGACGCCGGACATGACCGATGACGTGAACGCCGAACTGTGGGAACGGCATGCAGAGTGGTGGCAGCGGGAGTTCACCGACGGCGCCGATCCGGAGTACACCGAGCAGATCCTCCCTCTGGTGGTGGAGTGGACCACCGGTTTCGCTCGCGTGCTGGAAGTGGGCACCGGTGAGGGTCAGGTGGCGCGAGCCATCGCGGCATCGCACGGTGCCGAGGTGGTCGGGGTCGACCCGACGGTGCGGCAGATCGAGGAGGCCGAGCGGCGCGGAGGCGGGGTCGAGTACCGGCGCGCCGGCGCCGAGGCCTTGCCCTTCGGCGACGGGTCGTTCGATGCCGTCGTGTGCTGTCTGGTGTTCGAGCACATCGACGATCTCGACACCGCCATCGCCGAAGTGGCCCGCGTGCTGCGCGTCGGCGGGCGATTCGTGTTCTGTCTCAACCATCCGTTGCTCCAGACGCCGGGTTCGGGGTGGATCGACGACCAGATCCTCGAGGAGCAGTACTGGAGGATCGGCCCCTACCTCCCTGAGGCGGCCACCGTCGAGGAGGTGGAGAAGGGTGTGTTCATCCGATTCGTGCATCGGCCCCTCGGCCGCTACGTCAACGCGATGGTCGACGCCGGTCTCGTGCTGGAGCGCATGATCGAGCCGGCGCCGCCCGCCGGATTCATCGAACGGGCGCCCGAGTACACCGAGGTCACGACCGTGCCACGACTCCTCGTGCTGGTGGCCCGGCGGGCCTGACGGTCCCGCCCGACGGTGACGGGCAGCGGTACCGTGAGTCGGGTGAGCGACTTCGTGGTGATCGCGGGTCTCTCGGGAGCCGGGCGTTCCCAGGCGGCCGACATCCTCGAGGACCTCGGGTTCTTCGTGATCGACAACCTGCCGCCCTCGCTCATCCCCAAGGTGGCGGAGCTGGCCCAGGCGCCCGGGTCGACGTACGCCAACGTCGTGCTCGTCGTCGGCACGGGTCCCTACCACGCCGAGGTGCTGCCGGCGCTGTCGTCCCTGCGGCGACAGGGCCACCGGCTGCGCATCGTCTACCTCGAGGCGGCCACCGACGTGCTCGTCCGCCGCTACGAGAGCACGCGACGTCGACATCCGTTGGCTTCCGGTGAGCGCTCGCTCGCCGAGTCGATCGAGGTGGAGAGGGATCTGCTCGGCTCGGTGCGAGCCGAGGCCGATGTGGTGATCGACACCACCGACCTCAATGTGCATCAGTTGCGCACGCGCATGGTCGATCTGTTCGCGTCCGATGCTCCGTCGTCCGGCATGCAGACCACGATCACCTCGTTCGGGTACAAGCACGGCTTGCCACTCGACACCGATGTGGTCATCGACTGTCGGTTCCTCCCCAATCCGCACTGGGTCGACGAACTCCGTCCCCTGAGCGGACTCGACGGTCCGGTCCGTGACTACGTCCTCGAGCAGGAGTTGACCTCGGAGTTCCTCGAGCGCATGGTCCCGCTCCTGTCCCTGCTCGTGCCGGCCTACGTGGCCGAGGGGAAGTCGTATCTGACCATCTCCTTCGGTTGCACCGGAGGGCGTCACCGGTCGGTGGCCATCGCCGAGGCGGTGGCGGAGCAGCTGCGGGCCGGGGGAGTGGACGTCCGGGTCGCCCACCGGGACGTCGATCGCTGAGGGTCCGACCGGGTCGGGCACCGTGTCGGCGCGGACCCGGTGCGTCGGTAATGATGTCGCCCGAGCCCCGCCCCCTCGGGCGGTGCCACTGCGTCGGAGCACACCGGTGCAGGAGTTCGTCGGACCCCCCAGGAGGCAGTCCCAGTCATGACCATTCGCGTCGGCGTCAACGGATTCGGCCGCATCGGCCGCAACTTCTACCGGGCGGTGATGAAGTCCGGGGCCGATGTCGAGATCGTCGCCGCCAACGACCTCGGCTCCATCCCGGCCATGGCGCATCTGCTCAAGTACGACTCGGTGATGGGTCCGTTGGGCGTGCCGGTGGAGGCCGTCGACGACGGCATCGTGGTGGGTGGCAAGAAGTTGCAGATCACCGCCATCCGCAACCCCGAGGAGCTCCCGTGGGCCGAACTCGGCGTGGACGTCGTGGTCGAGTCGACCGGCTTCTTCACCGATCGCGACAAGGCCGCCGCCCACCTGTCGGCTGGTGCCCCCTATGTGATCGTCTCCGCCCCGGCCACCAACGCCGATGCCACCTTCGTGGTCGGCGTGAACGACGACACCTTCGATCCGGCGACGCACAAGGTCGTGTCCAACGCTTCGTGCACGACCAACTGCTTCGTACCGATGATCAAGGTCCTCGATGATGCCTTCGGGGTCGAGAAGGGTCTGATGACGACCGTCCACGCCTACACCGGTGATCAGAACCTCGTCGACGGCCCGCACTCCGACCTGCGTCGCGCTCGCGCTTCGGCGGTGAACATCACGCCGTCGTCGACCGGAGCGGCCCGCGCCACCGGCCTCGTGCTGGAGGCCATGAAGGGCAAGCTCGACGGAACCGCCCTGCGCGTGCCGATCCCCGACGGTTCGATCACCGACTTCGTCGGAGTGCTGAAGACCGACGTGACCGTCGAGCAGGTCAACGGGGCCTTCGCGGCCGCCGCGGCCTCGGGCAAGTTGGCCAAGGTGCTCGTCTACTGCGACGAGGACATCGTGTCCTCCGACATCGTCGGATCGCCGGCGTCGTGCACCTTCGACTCGAAGCTCACCATGGCCATGGGCAACCTGGTCAAGGTGCTGGGCTGGTACGACAACGAGTGGGGCTACTCCAACCGCCTGGTCGATCTCGTCCAGGTGATGGTCGGCGCGTCGAAGTAGCCGTCTCCGTGTCCGTCCCCTCCCTCGAGGACCTCGGCGATCTCGACGGTCGCCGGGTCCTGCTCCGGGCCGACTTCAACGTCCCCATCTCCGATGGGCAGATCGTCGACGATTTCCGGATCCGCGCTGCGCTGCCCACCATCGAGTTCCTCACGTCCCGCGGGGCCACGGTCACGGCGTGCACGCACCTCGGTCGACCCAAGGGCGCACCCGACCCGCGCTACTCGGTCGAGCCGGTCCGTCGTCGTCTGGCCGAACTGGCCCCGGGCGTGGCGCTGCTCGACAACCTGCGGTTCGATCCGGGCGAGACGACCGACGACCCCGCCTTCGTCCAGCGACTCGTCGACGGGCAGGATCTCTACGTCAACGACGCCTTCGGTGCCTCGCACCGGGCCCACGCATCGATTGTCGGCCCGCCGCGGTTCCTCCCGTCGGCGGCCGGACGGTTGCTGCAGCGCGAGGTAGATGTCCTCCTGCCCTTGCGCTCGGATCCGAAGCGTCCGTTCGTGGTGATCCTCGGTGGGTCGAAGGTCTCTGACAAGCTCGGGGTCATCGACGCGTTGTCGAAGGTGGCCGATGCGTTGGTGATCGGCGGTGGCATGTGCTTCACGTTCCTCGCCGCACAGGGACACTCGGTGGGTGATTCGTTGCTCGAGGTCGATCAGATCGAGACCTGTCGTCGTCTGCTCGACTCCGATGTGACGATCCACATCCCCCATGACGTCACTGCGCTCGGACCCGGCGGCGTCCTCATGGACCCCTCGGCGGGCGGTGAGGTGCGGCAGCTCGGTGCGGATCTGCCCGACGGTTGGAAGGGACTCGACATCGGTCCGGGTACGGCCGCTGAATTCGCCGAGATCATCGCCGAGGCTCGCACCCTGTTCTGGAACGGCCCGATGGGCGTGTTCGAGGACCCGCGTTTCGCCGCCGGTACCCGCGTGGTGGCCGAGTCGATGGCGGAGGCCCGCGGTTTCACCGTCGTCGGCGGAGGCGATTCGGCCGCCGCACTCGACTCGTTCGGGTTGGCCGATGAGGTCGATCACGTCTCCACCGGTGGCGGCGCATCGCTCGAACTGCTGGAGAACGGCGACCTTCCCGGGCTCGCCGCCCTACGAGGAGCCCCCAATGCCTGAACGCACGCCACTCATCTCCGGCAACTGGAAGATGAACCTCAATCACTTCGAGGCCACCGCACTCCTCGACAAGCTCCGCTACCTCCTGACCAAGGAGGACACCGAGTCGGTCGATGTGTCGGTGCATCCGCCCTTCACCGACATCAGAACCGTGCAGACGTTCATCGAGAGCGAGAAGGTTCCGATCGCGCTCGGCGCCCAGAACTGCCACTGGGAGACGAGCGGTGCATTCACTGGCGAGGTGTCCCCGGCCTTCCTGGCCAAGTTGAACGTGGCCTACGTGATCGTGGGCCACAGTGAACGTCGTCAACTCTTCGGCGACACCGACGAGGTGGTGCAACGCAAGGTCGGCGCCGTGTTCGGCGCAGCAATGACGCCGATCCTGTGCTGTGGTGAGACGCTGGCCGAGCGGGAGGCCGGTTCGGCACATGACATCGTCACCGGTCAGGTCGGGGCCGGGCTGCAGGGCCTGTCATCCGATCAGGTGTCGTCGATGGTCATCGCCTACGAGCCGATCTGGGCGATCGGCACCGGGCAGACGGCCAGTGCGGCCGATGCCCAGGAGGCCTGCGGATGGGTGCGGGCCGAAGTGGCCCGGGCCAAGGGTGATGCCGCGGCGGCGGCCGTGCGGGTCCAGTACGGCGGTTCGGTGAAGTCGTCGAACGTGGCCGAACTGATGGCCCAGCCCGACATCGACGGTGCCCTCGTCGGGGGAGCGTCGCTGGAGGCCGAGGAGTTCGCCCGCATCGTCCAGTACCGGTTGGCCTGAGCGAAGTCGTCTCCGAACGGGGCGACTGCTACCGTTCTCCGCCGTGCTGATCGTCGTTCTCGTCATCCAGGTCCTGTCGGCGCTGGGCCTCATCTTCCTCGTCCTGCTCCACAGCGGGCGCGGGGGAGGTCTGTCCGACATGTTCGGAGGCGGTCTGGGAGCATCGGCGGCCGGTTCGACGGTGGTGGAGAAGAACCTCGACCGGATCACCGTCGTGTTCGCCGTGGTGTTCATCCTCGCATCGGTCGCACTCGCCCTGCTGATCGACAAGTAGGTGGCGATGGGTCGACCCGACCCTGCGGCGCTCGTGCTCGACTCTGTGACCCTCGTCCGCAATGGACGAGCGGTGCTCGACGGCGTGTCGTGGACGGTCGGCGCCGGTGAGCACTGGGTGGTGCTGGGTCGTAACGGCTCGGGGAAGTCGTCGCTGCTGTCGATTGCTTCGACCTGGTTGCACCCGTCGACGGGCACGGTCGATGTGCTCGGTGAGCGCATTGGTCGGACGGATGTCAGGGTGCTGCGCCGACGGGTCGGCGTGGCCAGTGCCGGCATGGCCGACCGTCTGCGCGGCGACCTCACGCCGCGGGACATCGTGATGACGGCCAAGAACGCGGCGCTCGAACCGTGGTGGCACACCTACGACGAGGCCGATCGGGCCCAGGCCCTTCGTTGCCTCGATCGCATGGGGATCGCCCACCTCGCCGATCGCACCTTCGTCACGCTCAGTTCGGGTGAGCGTCAGCGCGTGCTGCTGGCCCGGACGCTCATGTGTGATCCGGGCCTCCTGTTGTTCGACGAGCCGACCGCAGGTCTGGACCTCGCTGGCCGGGAGGACCTCGTGCACGGCCTGGCCACGTTGGCCGCATCACCCGATGGTCCGGCCATCGTGCTGGTCACTCACCACGTGGAGGAGATCCCGGACGGATTCGACCGGGTGCTCCTCCTCGGTGAGGGGTCGGTCACGGCCGTCGGTCGCATCGACGAGGTGCTCGACGAGCGGTCGCTCTCGGCCTGCTTCGGCGCCAGGCTCGGACTCGAGCATCGGCACGGTCGATGGTGGGCGTGGGGCAAGGGCGGGTCATGACCGCAGCGGCCCTCCTCGCAGTGATCCTCCTCATCATCGCCAACGGCTTCTTCGTGGCGGCCGAATTCGCTCTCGTCGCGGTGGATCGCACGAAGGTGGAACGCGATGCCGCCGAGGGCGGTCGGCGGGCGCGCAGCACGGTGGGACTGCTGCGCCGGCTCTCGTTTCATCTCTCGGGTGCACAACTCGGGATCACCGTGACCTCGTTGCTCATCGGTCTGCTCACCGAACCGTCGATCGCCACCCTCCTGCGACCGGCGCTCGAACCGTTGGTGGGTGAGTCAGCGGTCCGGGTGGTGTCACTGGCGTTGGCCATCGGGATCGCCACCACCGTGCAGATGGTCGTGGGCGAACTCATCCCCAAGGGACTGGCGGTGGCCCGCCCGGAGAGGGCCGCCTACCTGTTGGCGCCGGTGGTCCGTCTCTACGGCATCGTGTTCGGACCGATCATCGGGTTCCTCCAGGGGGCGGCCAACCGCACCGTGCGTCTGCTCGGTGTGGAGCCGACGGAGGAGCTCTCCCAAGTGCGGACGCTGCGGGAACTGCAGGTGATGGTGAGCGCATCGTCCGAGAAGGGAGCGATCGACGACACGGCGCGCCAGCTGCTCACCCGTTCGATCCGTTTCGAGGGCAAGACCGCCGAGGACGTGCTCGTCCCTCGCACCGCGGTGCAGTCGCTGCCCCGGCAGGCGTCGGTCGCGGACCTGGCCACTCTGGCCCTGGCCAGTGGGCATTCTCGGTTCCTCGTCTACGGGGAGGACATCGACGACATCGTCGGCAGCGTGCACGTGCGCTCGGTGCACGGCGTACCGCGGGCCGAGCGAGCGTCGACGCCGATCCTGCCCCTCATCCGACCGGTGTTCGCCGTGCCGGAGAGTCGTGAACTGGGCGACGTGCTCGTCGACCTACGTCGGGCGGGGACCCATCTCGCCGTGGTGGTCGACGAGTACGGCGGCACGGCGGGCATCGTGACACTGGAGGACGTGCTCGAGGAGATCGTGGGTGAGATCGGTGACGAACACGATCCCCATCGCGGACGGGAGGGCGTCGTCACCGCCGGCGAATGGCGGATGTCGGGACTGTCGAGCCCCGACGAGGTGGGGGACCGCACCGGATTCGTCGTCCCGGAGGGCCAGTACGAGACCCTTGGAGGATTCGTCCTCGACCGGCTCGGCCGCATCGCCGTGCTCGGCGATCGGTTCGAGATCGACGGATGGAGCATCGAAGTGGTCGAGATGGATCGCCGAAGGGTGTCCATGGTGCGCCTCGTGCCCCCCTCCGTCGAGAGCCGGGGAGCCGACTGACATGTGGCCCTTCGTCGCCCTCGTCGTGCTGCTCCTCGTCAACGGGTTCTTCGTGGCCCTCGAGTTCGCGTTGGTCGGATCCCGGCGCAGTCGACTCGAACCGCTGGCCGCCGCCGGTGACCGCCGGGCCATCCGATCGCTCGATGCAATGCGTGAACTGGGGATCCAACTGGCGGGCGCGCAGTTGGGGATCACCGTCGCCTCGTTGTTGATCGGTCTCTTCGGTGAGCCGGCGACCGCCCGTGTCATCGAGAGCGCAGGTGACCGACTCTCGTTCATCCCCCATTCGTGGGTCGGACCTCTCGGGTACGTCCTCGGCCTGTTGGTGATCGTGTTCGCTCACATGGTCATCGGCGAGATGGTGCCCAAGAACCTCACGCTCACGCGACCCGAGGCGACGCTGCGCCGCTTGGTGGCCACGAATCGGATCTGGTTGGCGGTGGCCCGTCCCTTCGTGCGTGTGCTCACGGCGATCGCCAATTCCGGGGTGCGGGCCTTCGGGGTGGAACCCACCGATGAACTGCCCGATGTGCACACCGTCGAGGAGCTCCAGATGCTGGTTTCGGCTTCGCACGAGGAGGGAGCGATCCCTGATCTGTCGGCCGAACTGCTCAGCGGCGTCCTCGACTTCGCGGGTCAGACCGCGGGCGAGATCATGGTGCCCGGCGACGAGATCTGTGCCGTCCCGATCGGAGCGACGGTGGCCGAGATCGAGGGTGTGGTGCGCGAGCGAGCCCACACCCGTGTGCTCGTGCTCGACCGGCAGCGTCCGGATCGGGTGGTGGGCTTCGTGCATTCGAAGGACCTCCTGATGATCGACGACGCCGAGATCGATCGACCGCTTCCGCCGAAGATGGTGCGGCGCAACCTGTCGGTCGGGGCCGATGAACCGCTCGAGTCCTTGCTGCTGGCCATGCAGCGGCGACGCATCCATGTCGCCGTCATCGTGGATGGCGACGGAGCCGCCCGGGGCATGGTGACGCTCGACGACCTGCTCGAACGCCTGGTGCGGGACATCACCGACGAGATGTCGGAGTGAGTCAGGCCCCCGTGGAGTGGTAGCCGCCATCCACGTGGACGACCTCACCGGTGGTCATGGGGAACCAGTCCGACAGCAGGGCCACGCACGCCTGCGCCACGGCAGATGAGTCCTTCACGTTCCAACCCAACGGTGCCCGCTCGTCCCACACGTCCTCGAACCGCGAGAAACCCGGAATGGAACGTGCGGCCACGGTCTTGATCGGTCCGGCAGCCACGAGGTTGACGCGGATGTTGCGAGGTCCGAGGTAGCGGGCCAGGTAGCGCGACGTCGACTGCAGAGCGGACTTGGCCACTCCCATCCAGTCGTAGGCCGGCCACGACACGCTGTTGTCGAAGTCGAGACCGACGATCGCGCCACCCTCATCCATGAGCGGGGCGACGACATCGGCCAGGGCCTTCAGTGAGTAGGCGGAGATGTTCATGGCCACCGACACGTCCTCCCAGGTGGCGTCCATGAACGTGCCACCGAGGCAGACGGGCGGCGCGAAGCCGATCGAGTGCAGGGCGCCGTCGACCCGACCCCACTTCTCCTCCAGTCGACGGCGCGCGCCCTCGATGTGTTCGGGCACGGACACATCGAGTTCGATGACCTCCGGCTCGACGGAGAGCTTGCGGGCGGCCTTCTCGGTGTGGCGCAGTCCGTTGCCCACGCCCGTGAGCACGATCTCGGCACCCTCGTGCTGTGCCAGTCGCGCCACGCCGAAGCCGAGTGAGGATTCGTTGAGCACGCCGGTGAGCAGGAGGCGCTTTCCTTCGAGGAGTCCCATGCGGCGCACCGTAGCGGACCACCTCCCGTGAACCCGTTCCGCTACGGTGCCTCCCATGCTGATCGGAATCGTCGGTGCCACCGGACCCGCAGGTAGTGCGCTGGGCATCCGACTCGCCTCAGTGGGTCACGAGATCATCCTCGGCTCCCGCAGCGCCGATCGCGCCGAGGAGGTGGTGGCGGGAATCGCCGCCACGTGGGCGGGACGAGGCCTGCGCATCACTCCGGCCGACAACCTCGGTGCCGCTGGTGCCGACGTGGTGGTCATCGCCACTCCATGGGATGCGGCGTGGACCACGGCCAAGTCGGTGGGCGAGCTGCTCGACGGCAAGGTCGTCATCTGCATGGCCAACGCGCTGATCCGCGTCGGGCACGAGTTCCAGCCGTTGGTGCCACCCCGCGGTTCGGTTGCGGCCAGTGTCCAGGCGGCAGTGCCCGGCGCGAAGGTCGTGGCCGCCCTGCACCATGTCCCGGCCAAGGAACTGGCCGACATCGATCACCCGATCGAGAGTGATGTGTTGATCTGCTCCGATCATGCCGATGCCAAGGCGCTCACGATGGACCTCATCGGCCAGATGCCGGCCATGCGACCGCTCGACGCCGGTGATCTGACCTACTCGGCGCCGATCGAGGCCTTCACCGCCGTCCTCCTCGAACTCAACCTCCGGTACCGCACCCGGGTGGCGGTCAAGTTCACCGGGATCGACACCGATCGGGCGCGCTGAGGGCCCGTGGGTCGGACCGCACGAGGAGGGGATCGGTGAGTGTCGCGGCGCACGAGACGGTCGTGACGGGTCCCCGCATGCGTCTCTACGACACCGCCCGTCGGGAGATCGTGCCCTTCGAGCCCGGCCCGGTGGTGCTCATGTACACGTGCGGGATCACTCCCTACGACGCCACCCACCTGGGACACGCCGCCACGTATGTGACCTACGACGTGCTCCAGCGTCGGCTTCGTGATCGCGGCCACGAGACGAGGTGCGTCCGCAACGTCACCGATGTCGATGACGACATCCTGCGCAAGGCCCGTGAACTGGGGGTCCACTACCTCGATCTGGCCGCGGCGGAGACGGCCCGATTCGACGCCGACATGGAGGCTCTCAACGTCGTCGAGTGCTGGAGCGAACCGCGCGCCACTTCGGCCATCGCCGACATCCGCGGGTTCATCGGCATGGTCCTCGATAGCGGATTCGCCTACGAGAGCGGTGGGAGCGTCTACTTCGATGTGAGTTCGTTCGGTCGGTTCGGTCAGGTCTCGCACTATGACCGCGAGGAGATGATCGCCCTGGCTCGCCAACACGGCGGCAACCCCGACGACCCCAACAAGCGCGATCCATTGGACTTCGTCCTGTGGCAGCCCTCGGCGCCCGATGAGCCCAGTTGGGAGTCGTTGTGGGGTTCCGGTCGACCCGGATGGCACATCGAGTGCTCGGCGCTGGCGCTGCGCGAACTCGACACCACCATCGATCTGCACGGTGGGGGCTCTGATCTCATCTTCCCGCACCACGAATGCGAGGCGGCCCAGAGCGAGGCGGCCACCGGCGTTCCGTTCGTCCGGCACTGGATGCACCAGGCGATGGTGCGCATGGACGGCGAGAAGATGTCGAAGTCGCTGGGCAATCTCGTGTTCATCAGTGAACTGCGCACGCAGTGGGATGTGCGAGCCATCCGTCTCGCCATCGTGGCCCACCACTACCGCGACTCATGGGAATGGAACGACACGCTCATGCCCACGGCGGCGGCTCGACTCGAGGCGTGGAAGGCCGCGTCGGTCGCTCCGGGGGCCGTCGACAGCGTCGCCGCGCTCGATGCGGTGCGCGCCCGTCTCGATGATGATCTCGACACCCCCGGCGCCGTCGCCTCGATCGATGCCGCAGTGGCTCGGGGTGAGGGTGTGGCTTCGGCCGCCGCGCTCCTCGGCGTCTTCCTCGTCGGCGATCCGATTCGCTGAACTCCGCGGAAGGGGTACCGGGGGGCTCAGGTACCATCGTCGTCCATGTCCACGTTCACGGTGTCCCTTCCCGACGGCTCGACCCGTGAGGTCGACGAGGGCACCACCGTGGCCGGACTGGCCGAGCAGATCGGCAGCCGTCTGGCCAAGGCTGCCGTCATCGGTGCGGTCAACGGCGTGGAGCGGGACCTCGTCTGGCCCCTGGCCGACGGCGACTCGGTGGCCATCATCACCGAGAGCGACGAGCGGGGGCTGTACACGATCCGGCATTCCACGGCCCACGTGTTGGCCCAGGCGGTGCTGGATCTCTTCCCCGGGGCCACCTTCGCCATCGGTCCGCCCGTGGAGAACGGCTTCTACTACGACTTCGAGCTCCCTGACGGCGGCACGTTCACGCCGGCCGACCTCGAACGGGTCGACGCCCGGATGCGCGAGATCATCGCCGAGGGTCAGCCCTTCATCCGCGATGAGATCGCGGAGTCGGATGCGCTGCAGCTGTTCGCCGGCCACAAGTACAAGTGCGAGATCATCCGCGGCGCCGCCGAGGATCCGATGTCGGCCACCGAGACCGGTCTCGTGCGCACCTATGAGAACCCACCCCGGTTCATCGACCTGTGCCGCGGGCCGCATGTGCCTCACACCGGTCGGCTCGGGCACTTCAAGTTGTTACGGGTGGCCGGGGCCTATTGGCGCGGTGACGAACGCAATCCGATGCTCCAGCGCATCTACGGCACGGCCTGGGCGTCGAAGAAGGAACTCGACGCCTACCTCCATCGCCTCGAGGAGGCCGAGAAACGCGACCATCGTCGCCTCGCCACCGAGCTCGACCTGTTGAGCTTCCCCTCCGAACTCGGCGGGGGACTGGCGGTGTGGCATCCGAACGGTGCCATCGTGCGCAAGTTGATGGAGGACTACAGCCGCGATCGTCATGAGCGCGGTGGGTACCAGTTCGTGGTCACCCCTCATCTGGCCAACGCCAACCTGTTCGAGACCTCCGGGCATCTCGGGTTCTACAAGGACGGGATGTACCCGCCCATGGAGATGGACAACGGCTCGTACTACCCAAAGCCGATGAACTGCCCGATGCACTGTCTCATTTACCGGAGCAGCCTGCGCAGTTACCGGGAACTGCCACTCCGGTTGTTCGAGCTCGGCACGGTCTATCGCTATGAGCGGGCAGGAACGCTGCACGGGTTGATGCGCATCCGCGGCTTCACGCAGGACGACAGCCACATCTATTGCACCGAGGAGCAACTGGCCGATGAGATCGCCTCGTTGCTCGACTTCATCATGAGCGTGCTCCAGGCCTTCGGCTTCCACGAGTTCACGGCCAACCTGAGCACCAAGGATCCCGAGAAGTACGTGGGCAGTGACGAGATCTGGGAGAAGGCCACCGACGCATTGCGTGCCGCGCTGGACAAGTACGGACTGCCGTACGCGATCAAGGAGGGTGACGCCGCCTTCTACGGTCCGAAGATCGACATCGACGTGCGCGATGCCATCGGCCGGACATGGCAGTTGAGCACCATCCAGTGCGACTTCAACCACCCCGAGCGATTCGATCTGGAATACGTGGCCGCCGACGGCTCCCGACGTCGACCCATCATGTTGCATCGTGCGCTGTTCGGCTCGATCGAGCGATTCTTCGGAGTGCTGCTCGAGCACTACGCCGGCGCGTTCCCTGCGTGGTTGGCTCCGGTGCAGGTGCGGATCCTTCCGGTGCGTGACGATCACGATGCCCACGCCCGCCTGCTGGTGGCCAGCCTCCGGGCGCGGGGCTACCGGGCCGACATGGTCGTGGCCGACGAGCCGCTCGGCGGACGCATCCGGAAGGCCAAGTTGGAGAAGTTGCCCTATGTGCTGGTCGTGGGCGATGACGATGTGGCCCACGGAACCGTCGGGGTGAATCCGCGCGGCGGCGAGGTCGAGCGCAACGTCTCGTTCGAGGCCTTCGTGGAACGCCTGGCCGGCGATGTGGCCTCGCACGCTCCATGACCGATCGACCGGCGCTCGATCACCTCTGGGCCGGATGGCGTCACTCGTACATCACGGCGGTCAACGTGGACGATTCGGCGTTGGCGCCGGACGAGACGGGCTCGTTGTTCGAGCGGATCCTCCGTCTCGACGATGCCGAGGGGATGATCGTCCATCGGGGTCGGCACTGCTCGGTCCTGCTCAATGCCTACCCGTACACCAGTGGTCACCTGCTGGTGCTGCCCAACCGGGCCGTGGCCGACTTCGAGTCGTTGACCGACGAGGAACTCGTGGAGTTGTCGCGTCTCCAGCGTGACGCCGTGGTCGCCCTTCGACGCGCCTATCGGTGCGACGGTGTGAATGTCGGTCTCAACCTGGGGCGCGCCGCCGGGGCGGGCGTGCCCGATCACCTGCACGCCCACGTGCTGCCGCGTTGGGATGCCGACAGCAACTTCATGACGGCAGTGGCCACCACCCGGGTGCTACCCGAACCGCTCGATGAGACATGGAAGAAGGTGTGCGCCGCATGGCCCCCGTCATGAGGAGCCGGTTGGTGCTGTCGGCGCTGTCGGTGCTCCTGCTGGCATCGGTGTCGATGGTGACGGCGTGTTCCGGGAGTTCATCGGCTGACCGTGGCGGAGAAGGGCAGGTCGTCGGCTACGCACCGTCTCCGCCGCGTGAAGTGGGGAAGCGCGCATTGCCCGATCACTCGACCGATGCGGCCGGAGTGCCGTTCCCACTGCGCGCTGCGCCCGGTGGACTGCTGGTCGTCTACTTCGGTTTCCTCTCCTGCCCCGACATCTGTCCCCTGACCATGGCCGACACCGCGGCTGGGATCGCCGAACTTCCCGCAGCTTCGGCCGATCGGATGGAGGTGGCCTTCGTCTCGGTCGACATCGAGCGCGACACCGGCGACCGACTCAACGAGTACCTGTCGTACTACTTCCCGACGACCACGACGCACTCGCTGCGCGCGGTGGACACCGCTCAACTCACCGGTGTCACCTCCGAGTTCGGCGTGCAGTGGCAGATCGATCCCCATGAGCCGGGAGCCACGACGTACGGCGTGGCCCACACCGGTACGACCTTCGTGGTCGACGACCGAGGTCGGGTGGTGTGGGAGATCCCCTATGGAACCGCGGGCCCCGAGGTGGCCGCCACCCTCGCCCACGTGCTCGAGGTCGCCTACGTCACCTCCTGACCTGTCCTCGATCCTCTGAATCCACCCGAATCCCCCCGGAAATCTCAATGGAGCATGCATGACCACCCCCCGCCGCACCGGCTCGCTGAGCACCCTCGCCCTCGCCCTCGCCCTCGCTGCCTCGCTGCTGCTCGTGGTGTCGGCGTGTTCGGGATCCGGTGGATCGCAGGTCGAGGCCGAAGGCCTGATCCTGAAGGATGCATGGGCCCGCGCCTCGGCCATGTCCTCGGGCGCCGGCGCGGCCTATGTCACCGTGGAGAACACGACCGAGCGCGTCGAGAAGTTGCTGTCGGCCTCGGTGGCATCGTCGGTGGCCCGAGCGGCGGAGATCCACGAGACCACGACGGTCTCGGTCGGGCCTTCGTCGACATCGATCCCGTCGGGCGCGCCGGAGATGATGTCGATGCGCGAGGTCTCCTCGATCCAGATCCCCGCGGGAGCAACGCTCCGCATGGAGCCGGGTGGGTACCACATCATGTTGCTCGACCTCGCCGAGCCGCTCGTCGCCGGCCAGGAGTTCACCCTCAACCTCGGATTCATGAACGCCGGTGTCGTCTCGATCCCGGTGAAGGTCCGCGCCTCGTGATGACGCCCACCGGTGTGCGGTGCTCGGGCGCGGCCCGGTAGCGTCCCCGCCGATGACCCCCGAAGAATCCGGTGACGAGCGCGAGACAGGCGCAGTCGATGGCGGAGGCGTGAGCGACGCCGAGTTCCGCGACGAACTCCCCGCCGATCTCGACGCCGCGGGCTATGTCGGGCCCTACATGTTCCCCAACAACAATCGACGGCGCATCCCCGCGTATCTGTACTGGGCCATCGCCCTCGTGTGCCTGGCGGCGTGGATCGTCCGTCGGGGCGACGACCCCGTCCTGTTGAACCAGGGGATCGTCATCGCCGCAGTCCTGCTCGCCCTGCTCGGGCTCTACTCCTTCGTGGCGGGATGGAACCTCGACGTCGACGAGGCCGACGCCCTGGTCGCCGCCACGCGTCAGGTGGGCTTCCCGGTCGGCCACGCGTCGGCGCAGATGGGGTGGCGCGGGCTGCTGAGCCGACCCACGTGGAGGATCCTGCTCTACAGCGCCGAGGATCCTCCGGTCACCCGCGGTCTGGTGCTGGTCGACGGTGTCGACGGCTCGATCGTGGAATGGTTCGTGGAGGACAACCCGGAGGACTGGGCCGCCCTCTCCAAGTGAGGCTCAGTCGAGCGAGGCCAGCAGGGCGGTCATCTCCCTGAGGTTCGACGCCGCCGTGTCGACCGCCTCACGCACCAGATCGAGCGCCGAGATCCGGCGTCCGGCGCACACCCCTCCTCGGGTCCACTCCGATGCGTCGGTTCGCTCGATGGCCGCAGCGAACGACTCGGCCCGATCATCGAGCTGGGCCAGCACCGACTGTGGGGATTCGGACACCGCGGCTTCCCAGTGACGCGCCGCCCGGTCGGCGATCGCCGGATGGAGGACGGGTTCGTCGGCGACGAGCACCTCATGGAGGGCCCGTTCGAGGAGTGTCAACGACCGGAGCGTGTCAGCGGCGAGATCGGTGGCGGACACACCTCCCGGCCCGATGGTCACGGCCCGGGTCTCGACCACCGGCTCGTCGACGGGCAGGAGTTCGGCCCTGTACCGGCGGGGCCACGATCGCATGGCCACGACGGCGTCGGTGGGGTTGGTCCCGGGCGAGCTCATCGAACGACCCTACCGGGCCGTTCGCCCCGTCTCCGGCGGGCTACCGGGGGAGCCAAGGGCGCGCTGCTACCGTTGCCATGTTCGACAGGAGGCCCGTGTGCTCGACGGCCGGTGGCGTACCAACATCGAGAAGGGCCTGAAGCCGGTCGGCGCCAAGTTGCTGCGCGCCGGCGTCACCGCCGACCGACTCACCGCCCTCGGGGTGCTCATGTCGGCGTGCGCTGCGGTGGCCATCGGCACGGGCCACCCCTCACTGGGACTGTTGCTGCTGGTGCTGACCGGTCTCCCCGATGCCCTCGACGGAGCGGTGGCCAAGGCGGCGGGAACAGCCGGTCCGCGCGGCGCCTTCTTCGACTCGGTGGCCGACCGCGTCTCCGACGCCATGCTGCTCGGTGGAGTGGCTTGGTACCTGAGCAGCACCGATGGTGGGGCGGCACCGCTGTTGCCCATGGCCGTCCTGGCTGCGTCGCTGATCATCTCCTACGAGCGGGCCAAGGCCGAGGCGCTCGGATTCGATGCCCGTGGCGGTGTCATGGAGCGGGCCGAACGGGTGATCCTGCTCGGCCTCGGTCTGCTGTTCACCGCCCTGCTGGTGCCGGTGCTGTGGATCATGCTCGTGCTCACGCTCGTCACCGCCGTGCAGCGGTTCGTGAAGGTGTGGCGTCAGGCCTCCGTCGAGCGACCTGTGCCGGCAGTGACCCGGAGGTCGACCCGTCGTCGTGCGGCGCGGGTGGCGCGCAAGGGCACGTCGCAGTGGCGGCAGAACCTGCAGTCTCGCCGTCGCCCGTAGTCGACGATGCCCATTCCCGATCCGGTCACCGCGGCCTATCGAGCGGGCGCTGCGGTGTCGCGGACCTTGCCGCGACCATTGGCCGACCTGACGGCGCGCGGGCTCAGTCGACTGGCGGCGACCGCGTCACGGGAACGGCGGATGTTGGTGGCTCGGCACCTGCGTCGGGCCGACCCCACCCTTCACGGCGCGTCACTCGATCGTGCGGTCGACGCCACCTTCGACAGTTACGCCCGCTACTGGGTCGACTCGTTCCGCCTGCCGCAACTGACCCCTGAGGAGGTCGATTGGGGATTCGCGGTCGAGGGCTACGGCCATGTGGCCGATGCACTGTCGGCCGGACGCGGAGTGGTCGCCGTGCTGCCCCATCTCGGGGGATGGGAGTGGGCGGGGTTCTGGCTCACCAGGGTGATGGGGGTGAAGGTCACCGTGGTGGTCGAACCGGTCGAACCCCCGGCGCTGTTCGAGTTCTTCGCCGAGTTCCGACGCGAACTGGGCATGGAGATCGTGCCCCTCGGTCCCGATGCCGGACGAGCGGTCCTCCATGCCTTGGCCGACAACCACGTCGTGTGTCTGCTCGCCGATCGCGACATCGTCGGCGACGGAGTGGAGGTCGAGTTCTTCGGTGAGGTGACCACCATCCCCGGCGGCCCCGCCACCGTCGCCCTGCGCACCGGCGCCGCCCTCATCCCCGTGGGTGTCTACTTCGACGAAGGCTCCGGTCATCGCGCCTTGGTGCTGCCGCCGATGGACGTGCATCGCCAGGGACGTCTGCGCGATGACGTGCGCCGGATCACCGTGGAGTTGGCCACCGTCCTCGAGGACCTCATCCGTCGGGCGCCCGAGCAGTGGCACCTCCAACAACCGAACTGGCCCAGTGACTACGACGAACTCGAACGCATCGGCAAGCCGCACCCGCGTCCGGCCCATGGGCCGTCGGCGGTGCGGAGCTGATATGCGCATCGGTCTGATCTGCCCCTACAGCCTCACGCTCCCCGGTGGTGTCCAGGGCCAGGTCCTGTCGCTGGCCCGAGCACTGCGCGGGCGTGGTCACGACGTGCGCGTGCTGGGTCCGTGTGACGGTCCACCACCCGATGCCGGGGTGACGCCCCTCGGCGACAGTCTTCCGACGGCGGTCAACGGTTCGGTGGCGCCGATCGCTCCCGATCCGTCCGCACAGTTGCGCACCATCCGTGCCCTGCGCGACGAGCGCTTCGACATCGTCAACGTGCACGAACCATTCGCCCCGGGCGTGGCCCAGACCGCAGTGGTGTTCAAGGCACAGCCCCTCGTGGGCACCTTCCACGCCGCCGGGGAGATCGCGGCCTATCGCTGGCTGAATCCCGTGGTGCGCTGGATGGCTCGTCGACTCGACGCCCGGGTCGCCGTGTCGGAGGAGGCCCGGGCCATGGCCGAGGCCGCCGTGGGTGGTGAGTACGAGGTGCTGTTCAACGGGGTCGAACTCGGCTCCTCCGGCTCGCCCGAGTTGCTGAGCGAGCGTGCCACGACGCCCACGGTGCTGTTCGTGGCCCGACACGAGGAACGCAAGGGTCTCGCCGTCCTGCTCGAGGCGATGACCGATCTGCCGCCCGATGTGCGGCTCTGGGTGGCGGGAGAGGGTCCGCAGACGGCCGGCCTGCGGGCCCGCGCCGCAGGTGATCCCCGGATCGAATGGCTCGGTCGGATCTCGGAGTCCGACAAGCTCGGTCGGCTGCGCACGGCGCAGGTGTTCTGCGCTCCCTCCCTCGGGGGAGAGTCGTTCGGAGTGGTGTTGCTGGAGGCGATGGCGGCCGGCGCCGCAGTGGTGGCCACGGAGATCCCGGGGTACGCGCGTGTTGCCCGTCCCGGCCGTGACGCCCTGCTCGTCCCGCCCGGTGATGCGCCGGCGTTGGCCGAAGCCCTCCGCCGGGTCCTCGACGACGGCGAGTTGCGGGCGTCGCTGGTCGATTCGGGTCGCACCCGGACCACCGAGTTCTCCATGGATCGACTTGCCGGGCACTACGAGGCCATCTTCGAGCGAGTCCTGCGGCGCCGGTAGGGTTCTCGTCCAGTCCGATGGTCACCTGGTGGTGATCGACCGCGTTTCCGAGGGACACCGTGACCGCAACGATCGAACAGCGTCGGGACGGCAGGCGCGGTCAGGCGGTCGCCGTGGCCGTGCCGGTGGTCTCGCTGGGGCTCGTGCTCACGGCGATCCTCACGGTGGTGCTCTCGGTGGTGGGACTCGCGCTCGGTCTCGTCCTCACGGTGGCCGTCACCGTGGTCCGCGTGCGTCGGTTCGGGACCTCGACCGACCGCCGCATCATCGATGCATTTCCCACGAGGCCGGCGGCCGACGTGCCCGTTGCGGCCGGCTTCTGCAATCTCGTCGGTGGACTCGGCGCCTCGGTCGGCGTCGACGTCACGGATCTTCGCGTCCTCGACGATGAGGGGTGCAACCTTCTCGTCGTCGACGACGGTCGTGGCTCTCCAGCGATCATGGTCACGTCGGGTCTGCTCGGTGCGGCCAGTCGGGTCGAACTCGAAGGGGTCGTGGCTCGGGCGCTGGTCCAGATCCGTCGGGGTGACGCTGCCGCGGTGGTGAGCGAACTGGCGATGGATCGCGCTCCTGACGTGAAGGTGATCCGCACGCTGGTGGGTGGGCCATCGATCCTCGACGATCCCGACCGTGATGTGCTCCTCGACCGCGAGGCCGTCGGCATCACCCGGTACCCGCCGGGACTGGCGGGTGCGCTGGCGGCGTGTCGACGCGGGACCACTCGTGTGGCGGGTGCCGATGCGGCCACTGCGCCTCTGTGGCTGGCTGATCCCTCCGGTCAGTGGCCGCTCGACGATCGCATCGAGGTCCTCGAACTCCTGTGAAGGCCCGGACCCGCCACATCCTCGCCATCTCGGCCGGCGCCGCCGTGATCGTCATCGGTCTCCTCGTCGTGCTCGTGATGAGTCGATCGGATGGCGATGGCGCCTCCGACGGTCCGGTCGAGACGACGTCGACCACCACCACGACACTTCCGGTGTGGCCGTTGACGGGCCTTCCCGACAAGGACGCGGGAGTGCAACCCCATCCGGCCATCTCGGTGAAGATGGACAACAGCGCCGATGCTCGTCCGCAGTCGGGTCTCAACGAGGCCGACGTCGTGTTCGAGGTGCTGGTGGAGGGCATCACTCGATTCGTGCTCGTGTTCCATTCCGACCTCGTCGATCCGGTCGGTCCCGTGCGCTCGGCGCGGTCGAGTGATCCGCAGATCGTGCATCAGTTGTCTCGGCCGCTGTTCGCGTGGTCGGGCGGGAACGCCGGCGTGACGGCCGAGATCCTCGCCGCCGACCGGGAGGGCATCCTCACCGACGCGTCCTACAACATCGCGTCGGCCTCCTACTTCCGGTCGGGTGCTCGGTCGGCGCCGCACAATCTCTACGTGCGGCTGCCGCAGTTGCTCCGGGAGGAGGCCCCGGCCGGGCAGGGGGACCCGGCGCCGTTGTTCGTGTTCCGCCCGGTGCAGGGGCCGGAGGCGACGACCACGACGTCGTCCACGGCGTCGACACTTCCGGGGGTCACGACGACGACCGCCCCGGGTTCACCGGCACCGATCGCCGGGTTCTCGCTGCGCATCGAGGGCACCACCTCGGACTGGGCGTGGGACGAGGGCCTGCGCGGGTGGCGTCGCTTCCAGGTCGACCAACTCCATCCCCGTCCGGAGAGCGCCACGGTGGACGAGGCCGGTCGGCAAGTTGCCCCGGCCAATGTGGTCGTCATGTTCATCGACTACCGCACCAGCCCGGCCGATCCCCGGTCGCCGATGGCCATCACCGTGGGCTCCGGGCCCCTGCTGGTGTTCTCGGAGGGCACGGTCGTGTCGGGCACGTGGACCCGACCGGATGCCGCCCGACCGGCGGTCCTCGCCGACTCCACCGGACGCGAGATCCGCCTCACCCCGGGTCGTACGTGGGTCCAGTACCCCCGCACGGGATCGCCGTTGACGCTGCTCGACCAAGCTGCCGCCGACGCGTTGCTCGTCCACAAGCGTTGACCCGGGCTGCGAATCCCTTCCGACTTCGTCGGTGAGCGACCCCCACCCGTAGACTCGGGCCATGTCCGATCGCCCCGTTCCCCGCACCACCGGCACCGATCTCGTCAAGAGGGGTCTGGCCGACATGCTCAAGGGCGGCGTCATCATGGATGTCGTCGATCCCGAGCAGGCCCGCATCGCCGAGGACGCCGGGGCCGTGGCCGTCATGGCCCTCGAGCGCGTGCCCTCGGACATCCGTCGTGACGGCGGAGTGGCTCGCATGTCCGATCCCGAGATGATCGAGGGCATCCAGCAGACCGTGACGATCCCGGTGATGGCCAAGGCCCGTATCGGGCATCTGGCCGAGGCCCAGATCCTCCAGGCGCTGCGGGTCGACTACATCGACGAGTCCGAGGTCCTCACGCCGGCCGACGAAGCGCACCACATCGACAAGTGGGCATTCGACGTCCCGTTCGTGTGCGGGGCCACCAATCTGGGTGAGGCCCTGCGTCGCATCTCCGAGGGCGCGGCCATGATCCGTTCCAAGGGTGAAGCGGGTACCGGCAATGTCGTGGAAGCGGTGCGGCACCTGCGGTCGATCATCGGCGACATCCGCAAGATCACCACCGCTGACTCGGCCGAGTTGTTCGACTGGGCCAAGCGTCTGCAGGCGCCCCTGCCGCTGGTGCAGGAGGTGGCCGAGACGGGCACCCTTCCTGTCCCGATGTTCTGTGCCGGCGGCATCGCCACCCCGGCCGACGCGTCGCTGGTGATGCAACTCGGCGCGCAGGCCGTCTTCGTGGGTTCGGGCATCTTCAAGTCGTCCGATCCTTCGCACATGGCCAAGGCCATCGTGGAGGCCACCGCCAACTACATGGACCCAGACATCCTGGTGAAGGTGAGTCGGGGTCTCGGTGACGCCATGCCCGGTCTGGAGATGGGGTCACTCGACGTGAAGCTGGCCGAACGCGGTTGGTGAGCGTGACATCCCGAGCGTCGGAGCCCCCAGGTGAACGGCCCGCGGCTCGGTCTGCTCGCGCTGCAGGGTGCGGTCGATCTCCATCGCCATGCGCTGGAGCATCTCGGGGTGCGCACCGTCGAGGTCCGTACCGCTGAGCAACTGGCCTCGGTCGACGCCCTGGTGATCCCGGGCGGCGAGTCGAGCACCATGTCGAAGTTGCTCGTGCTCAACGGGTTGGTCGAGCCGCTGGCCGATCGACTGGCGAACGGGTTCCCTGCGTTCGGGACCTGTGCCGGGATGATCGTGCTGGCCGCCGAGATCCTCGACGGTCGGGCCGATCAAGTGGCGTTCGGGGCCATCGACATCGCCGTGCGCCGCAATGCGTTCGGTCGACAGATCGACTCGTTCGAGACCGAGTTGGCTGTCGGCGGAGTGGGCGACGAACCGGTGCATGCCGTGTTCATCCGGGCACCGGTCGTCGAGCGGGTGGGCGAGGGTATCGAGGTGCTGGCCAGCGTCGACGACGGTCGACCTGTCGCCTGTCGGCAGGGGACGGTTCTCGTCACCTCCTTCCACCCGGAGTTGGGGCCCGATCTGCGGGTCCACGAGTTGTTCCTGTCGCAGTGCGTCGGATGGACGACGCACGCGTGACGAAGAGTCGAGAGGGGTACTGATGTCCGGACATTCCAAGTGGGCGACGATCAAACACAAGAAGGGGGCGGCCGACAAGGCTCGCGGCAAGCTCTTCGCCAAGTTGATCCGCCAAGTCGAGGTGGCGGCCCGTGAGGGCGGCGGCGACCCCGAGACCAATCCGACCCTGCGCACGATGTTCCAGAAGGCCCGCGACAACTCGGTGCCGCTCGACACCA
>Ga0172372_10000700_pt1 | contig 51257 bp, 49 predicted proteins | sample LakKiv5m_2_FD_114544 | JGI IMG/M metagenome (GOLD analysis project Ga0172372, IMG submission 114544) | Freshwater microbial communities from Kabuno Bay, South-Kivu, Congo - kab_092012_9.5m | ecosystem: Environmental > Aquatic > Freshwater > Lake | place: Democratic Republic of the Congo...
CGGATCTTATCGCCATTAATGGCTTCAAGTTTTTTCATATCAAATCTTGCCGGACTACTATTTACTCGCTCCACAGTAAATAGATCTACCAACTCCTGCATACTTATATTCTCTTTATCATCACCAGGTGACCAACCTAAAAGTGCAAGGTAGTTACAAATTGCCTCAGGTAAAAATCCTTGCTCTCGATACCAAGCAATAGATACCTCACCATTTCGCTTAGATAGCTTGGCATTATCCCGGCCCATTACAAATGGTAGGTGGGCAAAAAGTGGAAAATCTTTAGCATCAACTCCCATGGCTTGATAAACACGAATTTGTCTCGGAGTTGATGAGAGTAAGTCTTCACCTCGAAGCACATGTGTGATATTCATTAAAATATCATCAACAGCAACAGCTAATGTATATAGCGGTGATCCATCTGCGCGGGCTAGAACAAAATCAGGAACAAACTCATGCTCAAACTTAACTTCACCACGAATTAAATCAACAAAAGTGGTTTCTCCACTTGGCATTCGCATTCTAACAACTGGTTTTCTGCCTTCCGATTTATATTCATCTATCTGTGCTTGTGATAAATCTCGACATTTTCCATCATAACCTGGAGCTTTATAATTATTCATTTGAATCTGACGTCGCTCTTCCAACTCTTCAGAGCTGCAGTAGCAGTGGTAAGCATCGCCTTGGGATATAAATTTTTGTGCCCATTCAGAATATGTCTCTAGTCTTTGTGATTGCAGGTAAGGTCCAAAATCTCCACCGACCTCAGGTCCCTCATCCCAGTTAAGTCCTAACCACTTTAAAGTCTCAATCGCTGCCTGAATATATTGATCAGTTACTCTTTCAGTATCGGTATCTTCAATACGAAAAATTAACTTTCCACCTGTGTGTCTGGCATAGGCCCAATCAAATAAAGCTGTTCTAATGTTTCCAACATGCAAATCGCCAGTTGGTGAGGGCGCAAACCTAACTCTTACTTCAGTTTTATTGGACACGGGAGGAAACCTTATTGGTAAGTGTGCCTAATCCATCAATTGAAATCGAAATTGATGACCCGGCAGGCATTGGACCGATACCAGCTGGAGTGCCAGTTAAAATCACATCTCCAGGAAGTAGTGTCATCACATTTGTAACAAACTCAATAATTTGCGGAACCTTAAATATCATCTCAGAAAGAACTGATGACTGTTTAATTTCACCATTTAATGTAGCAGTAATTTTCTGAGTATCGGGAGTAAATTCTGTTTCAATCCAAGGGCCCAATGGGCAAAATGTGTCAAATCCTTTTGCTCTTGTCCATTGTCCGTCTATCTTTTGTAAATCTCGGGCCGTAACATCATTAGCTAACGTGTACCCATAAATAACATCTTTTGCCTTTTCTGCAGGCACTTCTTTACAGATTCTACTAATTACTATCGCTAATTCTGCTTCGTAATCTACTCGCTGACTCATTCTTGGCCAAACAATAGTTTCATTTGGCCCAATTACTGATGTATTTGGTTTCATAAATATTATTGGCTCACTTGGAACTTCGGAATCCATTTCTGCTGCATGATCTGCATAGTTTTTCCCAATACACACAACTTTGCTTCTTGGGATAACTGGCGCTAATAACTTTACTTCAGATAAATTAATTGTCTTATCTTGTGGCACAATTCCAGTATAAATTGGATCACCACGAAGAACTAGAATTGCATCCTTATCGTTTAATACACCAAATAGCGGATCAGTCCCGATTCCTAATTCGATGGGTGCGGTGAATCTAACGATACGCATTAGAGCATCTTACAACTGATCAGTTAGCTTTCCTGATTCTTCAATTTTTTCTACTAGTACCGTGGCAATTCTATGTCTGCGACCTGTAGGTCTCTCAGCAGTTAATTTCCATCCAGGCACGGTAATTGTGCTGCCCGGAATAGGCACGCGCCCCAAATGTTTTGCTATTAACCCACCAATAGAATCAATATCTTCGATTTCCTCTTCAGTAAAAACGCTTTCGAATTGTTCGGCAAAATCCTCCACATGAAGCCTGACTGAAATTCTTGCCTTCTTTTCATCTAACCACTCAACTTCTTCTATTTCGTTATCATCATACTCATCAGCAATCTCACCAACTATCTCTTCTAAGATATCTTCAATTGTTATTATTCCTGCAGTTCCACCATATTCATCTACAACAATTGCCATATGAATTTGATCCCTCTGCATTTGCTTTAACAATTCATCAGCAGTTTGATTTTCAGGCACAAATGTTGCCTTGCGTAAATGTTCTTCAACTTTTTCATTTACTTCAGAGTTGGGATTGTCATGTACTCTTTTAGCTAGATCTTTAACATAAGCAATTCCTACGACATTATCTAAGTTTTCAGAGATAACTGGAATGCGAGTAAATCCTGAGCGAAGTGCTAGTGATAATCCCTGCCTCACAGTTTTGTCAGCTTCAATCCAGACCATTTCTGTTCTTGGGACCATGAGTTCGCGCACAAGTGTTTCGCCAAGATCGAAAACTGAATGAATCATTTCCCGCTCTGACTCTTCTACAAAACCACTCTCGCGTGCTTGATCTACTAAATCTCTGAATTCTGCTTCAGTAGAAAATGGGCCAGATTTGAATCCTTTTCCAGGTGTAATTGCGTTTCCAATGCCAATCAGAAGTGTTGTAAGAGGACCTAGTAACTTAGACATCAGCACAGCAATAGTTATTGCCGGCCTTGCCCATTTAACTGCATTTTGCTTAGCTAAAGTTCTCGGGCCAACTCCCACCACTACATATGAAATAGCAACCATTAAAGAGATCGCCCAAACAAGTGATAGTCCCTTGTTTGAACTGCCTTCAACAAAGAAGGTTGCAACAAGAGCGGTTGCTGTTAATTCACAGCTCTTACGGACTAAAAGTATTACGTTCAAAAACCTGGCAGGATTTTCAACAAAGTCCTCAAACCTTTTCTTATAATTTGGTTTTGCTTCAACGATTTCTTCAATTAAAAGTCGAGAAAGCGATGTTAAAGCCGACTCGCAGCCAGCAAGAAAGCCTGCAAACAGTAATAACAAGACAATTAAGAGCAATGATTCGATGCTCAATTTATCGACCTCCATTTACTTAGAAACTCATCTTGTAACCCAAACATTTTGACTTCATCATTTATATCTTCATGATCAAATCCAAGTAAATGTAGAACACCGTGGATGGTTAGTAGTTCAAGTTCAAGATCTAAGGATTGTTTACCATTTTTCTCAGCATATTCAGGACATATAACTATGTCACCGATTAAGCCAGGACCATTCGAGGCCGTATGTGGCTTCATTTCATCCATTGGAAAGGAAATCACATCAGTTGCACCAGGTAGATCCATCCATTTCAAATGTAATTTTTCCATTTCAATCTCATCTACAAGTCTGATCGCAAGTTCTGAATCAGGATGGATACCAAGTTGTTTTAAGGAAAAATCTGCAAGGGATATCAAACGTGCCTCATCACAGGTATGACTGGAGTTATTCTCTAAATCTATTTTCATATCGGCTACTCAATTTGAGTGTTTAGCGATCACCTTTTCCGCTTCTTATTGGAAATGTGGATTTTGAAATATTCTCATCCCAGTTTCCATACGCTGAAACAATCTCTCCTACTAACCGATTGCGAACTACATCCTCAGCATTTAGGTAGATAAATGAAATATCATCAACCTCTTTTAAAATATCTTGAACAATTTTTAGACCCGATTGGGAATTGTTTGGTAGATCGACTTGGGTAATATCTCCGGTAACAACCATTCTTGATCCGAACCCTAATCTCGTCAAAAACATCTTCATTTGCTCGGCAGTTGTATTCTGAGCCTCATCTAAAATAATAAATGCATCATTTAGTGTTCTTCCACGCATATATGCAAGCGGTGCCACTTCAATTACACCTGAACTCATTAGCCTTGGAATAGCATCTTGATCAATCATGTCGTGTAGAGCATCAAATAATGGTCTTAAATATGGATCGATTTTTTCATGCAAAGTTCCAGGTAGGAAACCTAATCTTTCTCCTGCCTCAACTGCTGGTCTAGTCAAGATAATTCTATTTACTTGCTTTGATTGTAGTGACTGAATCGCTTTTGCCATTGCTAGGTATGTTTTTCCACAGCCTGCCGGACCGATTCCGAAAGTTATTGTGTTTGTATCTATCGCATCAACATACTTTTTCTGATTTGAAGTTTTAGGACGAATTGTTTTTCCTCTATTACTGAGGATATTAAGAGATAATACTTCTGCAGGATGCTCAGTTGGATTTTGATTTACCATTCCTACTGAACGACTTACCATGTCTGCAGTTAAATTCTGGCCCGAACGTAACAAAGCAATTAACTCCTCTATTAGTCCAGTAAATACTCTAGCTTTATCTTCATCACCTTTAACATAAATTTCGTTTCCTCTTACAGTTATCGAAAGTTGGGGAAAACTACTTTCCAAAATTCTTAAATACGAATCACTTGGACCAACTAATGAAACCATGGGAAAAACAGTTGGGACTTTTATAACTATGGGGTCCATTGCTCTAATTCTATATTTAACCTGGCGGCCAAGCGAATGTTCGGCCACCCATTAGGTGAATATGAGCGTGAAATACAGACTGACCTGCGCTTACTCCAGTGTTGGCATTGATTCGCCAGCTTTCTAAACCCAAATCTTTGGCGATAGTAGATGCGACTTTTAGAATCTCACCGGCAAGCTCTGGATCTGCTTCAGCCACTCTTCCCATATTTTCAAAATGTTGATTGGGGATAATTAATACATGCGTTGGAGCTTGAGGAGAAATGTCATTAAAAGCCGTGACTTTTTCTGTTTGTTTAACAATAGATGCTGGGATCGTGCCATCTACAATTTTACAAAACAAGCAGTCCATTTCTACCATCTCCCAAGTTTAGTTTGAAGAGCTGAGAGCGCAGCAAATCCAGCGTGAGCAGAGCGCAATACTCGTTCTCCTAAGCGGGCAACACCTGCACCAGCAGACTTAAATGCCTCTATCTCCTCTTGAGTGATCCCACCTTCAGGTCCAATAATTACATAGATTTTTTCAAGTTCTGAAGGAATAACTATATTACTAAACTTATGAGTTGAGCTTTCATGGAAAACTACCGAAAAATTGTTCTTTAATACGTCCGTAACTTGTTCAATTTTCATCGGATCACTAATAGTAGGTAGCCTCAATCGCTTCGACTGTTTGCATGCCTCTTTAACTGTAATCAGCCACTTATCAGCTGAATCCGGCTGCCATTTACTAATTGAGCGTTCAGACTCCCATGGAATTATTTGATCCGCTCCGGAAACAGTGAGTAGTTCAAGCATTTCCTTATTTCTGTCCGACTTAGTGAAAGCTTGAATAACAATTAATTCTGGCTTAGATAATTCGATACTTCCCCGTTTATCAACTCTAAATTTAAGTGATTTTCTATTAACTTCAATAATTTCGCCAGAAATCCAAGTATTTTTACCGTCCGAAATTATTAATTGTTCACCAAGAGATAAACGTAATACTTTAATTGCGTGGTGTGCTTCCTCATTTTCTACAAGCTGGACTTCATTGGAGTCAATATTATCTACAAAAAATAATGAGCTCACTATCTAAATGCTCTTTTAACTTTATCAAAGAATCCTTGTTCTTCATTAGTATTAATCTTGACTTTATCTAAACCTTCATTTCTTATACTTGCAATCTTCTTAAACAAATCAGTTTGCTCTTTATTTAGTTTTGTTGGGGTAAGAACTTGAATATGCACAATTAAGTCTCCCCTTCCTGATCCCCTCAATTTTGTGACGCCAAGGCCTCTTAAAACAACAGTTGAACCACTTTGTGTTCCTTCTTTTATTTCTACTTCCTGCTTACCATCTAAGGTATCTATAACAACTTTTGTACCAATCGCAGCGGAGGTCACTGGAATTGAAATTGAAATGTGTAGGTTGCTTTCTTTTCTAATAATAAAATCGTGAGGTAATTCGATAATTTCAACATATAGATCCCCTGCTGCTCCACCACCAGGGCCAACCTCTCCTTGCCCACTTAGTTGGATTCTGTTGCCAGTTTCAACTCCTGCAGGAATTTTTATAGGAATACTCTTTCTAGCTCTTACCCTGCCGTCACCTGCACACTCACCACATGGATCAGAAATTACCGAACCAAATCCTTGGCAACTTGCACATGGTCGACTTGTCATAACCTGTCCAAGAATTGAACGTGCAACTTGTTGAGTTTCTCCTCGCCCTTTGCAAATATCGCAAGTTCTAGGTTTTGAATTATTCGCACACCCTGTCCCATTACATTTGTTACAAGTTATAGCTGTTTCTACATTCAAATCCCGTTCACACCCAAAGGTTGCTTCCATTAAGTCCACTTCAACTCTTATAAGCGCATCTTGGCCAGGTCTATTCCTTGGCCTTGGTCCGCGTTGTTGTCCGCCACCAAAAAAAGCATCCATAATGTCACTGAAACCAAAACCATTGCCGCCAACATCATAATTTTGTCGCTTGTCTGGATCACTTAACACTTCATAAGCAGCGGTAATTTCCTTAAACTTTTCTGCCATTTCTGGATCAGGGTTAACATCAGGATGATAACTACGCGCTAACTTACGATACGCTTTTTTTATATCGTCAAAACTGGCATCTCGATCAACACCAAGGGTTTCATAAAGGTCCGCCATTTATTTACTCTCAGTCAAAAATCTACCAACATAATTTGCCACAGCATTAACTGCGCTAATTGAGGCAGCGTAATCCATTCGAGTCGGACCTAAGATTCCTAACGCACCAATATTGGCATAACCTACAGTTACAAGGCTGGTTTTCTTGAAACTCTTTTCGCTCTGTTCATCACCAATTTTTACTCTGACAGATGAGTCCGTACCAGATAGCAACCTTAAAAGTACGACTTGCTCTTCCAGAGCTTCTAAAATTGATTGCATACTACTTGAGAGATCTTGATTTGCACGAGCTAAATTAGATGTTCCGGCAAAAACAACTTTCTCTTCAGGATGTTCAATTGCCATCTCTATCAAAGTGGATATTAGAACTATAACATTTGACTTATCTTCGCCAGTATAGGAATCACTAATTCCATCTAAAGTACCGGCAATATTTGATAGTGTTTGTTTTGATATCTTACTATTAAGTTTTTTGTGCAAGTCTGATAATGATGCGTCACTAACATTAAATGGCAGTTCGACCATTCGTTGCTCAACTCTTCCAGTATCTGTAATTAAAACAACCATAACTCTTGAGTTATTCAATAGAACTAACTCAATATGTCTAACCTTTGCTTTAATTAATGATGGATACTGGACTACAGCCACTTGCTTCGTATTTTGGGCAAGCAGTCTTACAGTTCTAGAAATTACATCATCTAGATCAGTGGCGCCGTCAAGAAAGGTCTCAATTGCTCTGCGCTCAGCACTAGATAGTGGCTTAACATCAGCAAGCTGGTCAACAAAAACTCTATAACCCTTATTAGTTGGAATTCTTCCAGCACTAGTATGTGGTTGAGTAATTAAGCCAGCATCTTCTAGTACAGCCATTTCATTTCTAATAGTGGCAGGAGAAACCCCTAGTCCTGAGCGAGCAGCTAATGTCTTAGAACCCACTGGCTCTTCAGTTGAAACATACTCATCAACTATCGCTCGAAGAATTTCAAGTTGTCTACCTTGCATTTTATTGCTCATATGCCAACGCTACTACAACAGGATTTCTCGGACTATTCGATCAGCGATAAGTCTGCCATTCAGGGTCAGTATTGCTCTGCCTTGCTGCCAGTCTGAGTGATTGAGGTGTCCAGATTCAACATACCCAGATAAATCAGTTATCTGTTTCTCATTTAATGACTTAGTTTCGATTCCACTTGTTAGCCTTATTGAAAGCATTAACCTTTCACTTTCAATTTGCTTACTATCTAGAATTTCAGAGTCTGCAATTGGTAATTGATTTAATTCGATTTTCTCTTTATACATGCTGGGATGCTTAACATTCCAAAATCTTTCACCATTCAAGTGAGAGTGTGCACCTGGTCCAATTCCCCACCAATTCTCACCTAACCAATAAGAAAGATTGTGCTTACTTCTTGATCCATCTTTTGCCCAATTGCTTAGCTCATACCAATTAAAGCCAGCATTGGTGAGTGCTTGATCTGCCATTAAGTATTTTTCTGCAGTCAGGTCATCATCTACCTGATCTACCTCTCCTCTTTTTATCTGTGCTGCCAACTTAGTGCCAGGCTCAACTATTAATGCGTAAGCAGAGATATGTGAAATCGGAAGAGATAGCGCTGAATCAATTGATACCTGCCAATCTTCTTTGCTTTCACCAGGAGTTCCATAGATTAGATCTACTGAAATTTCCTTGAACCCAACCTCATTTGCCCAATTAGTTACTTTCGAGATGTTCTCTGGATTATGAGTTCTATCCAAAGTTTTTAAAACATGACTTACTGCAGATTGCATTCCGATAGATACTCGGTTTATGCCTACATCAAAAAACTGCTGAAGTTTTTGCTTATAAACTGAGTCTGGGTTAACTTCAAGAGTAATTTCAACCTCATCCGTTAAAACAAAATCAGTTCTAATTTTCCTAATAACCCGACCAAGATCTTCAGGTTCCATTAGTGATGGTGTTCCACCCCCAAAGAATATTGAGGATACATGCACTGGTTCTTGTATTTTACTTTTTGCTAGTTCTAATTCCTTAAGCACTAGATCAATATAGTTATTTGAAATCTCATTTAAACCTGATGAAATTTTTAACTCAGAGGGAGTATAAGTGTTGAAATCACAATAGCCACACCTTTTACTGCAATAGGGGATATGGATATAGAAGGCTAATTTCACTTACTTTTTCTTTTCACTCGCTTTATCTGCATCTGTTGTTAGCGCAGCAATGAATGCCTCTTGCGGAACCTCGACACGACCAACCATTTTCATTCTCTTCTTACCCTCTTTTTGCTTCTCTAAAAGTTTGCGTTTACGCGTAATATCGCCACCGTAACATTTTGCAAGTACATCTTTTCTGATTGCCCTAATGTTCTCGCGAGCTATTATTTTGGCACCAATGGCTGCCTGGATTGGAACTTCAAACTGTTGGCGAGGTATTAGTTCGCGCAGTTTTCCAGTCATTGATACGCCATATGCATACGCTTTATCTCTGTGCACAATCTGACTAAATGCATCAACTTTTTCACCTTGAAGCAGAATATCAACCTTAACTAGATCTCCCGCTTCTTCACCAATTGGCTCATAATCCAAAGATGCATATCCCCTAGTACGTGACTTAAGTTGGTCAAAAAAATCAAAGACAATCTCAGCCAAAGGAAGGGTGTATCGAATCTCTATTCGATCTTCTGACAAGTAATCCATTCCTTTTTGAACTCCTCTTCGTTGCTGACAGAGCTCCATAATCGTTCCTATGAATTCACTTGGTGCCAGGATTGTGGCCTTAACAATTGGCTCAAACACTTCCAGTATTTTTCCATCGGGATACTCAGAAGGGTTTGTAACTACTAATTTCTTTCCGTCATCTAATGTGACGTTGTAAACAACGCTAGGTGCAGTTGATATTAAGGTTAATCCAGCTTCTCTTTCCAATCTTTCTCTAACTATTTCCATATGTAGTAAACCAAGGAATCCACATCTAAAACCAAAACCTAAAGCAGCAGAGGACTCCGGTTCAAAAACTAATGCCGCATCGTTTAGTTGCAATTTATCTAACGCCTCACGCAACATTGGATACTCAGCACCATCTAATGGAAATAAACCAGAAAAAACCATTGGCTTTGGATCTTTATAGCCAGCAAGGGCAACCGTGGCAGGATTGTTATATGTAGTTACCGTGTCACCTACACGAGATTGTCTAACATCTTTTACTCCAGTAATTAAGTAACCTACTTCTCCTACGCCAAGCCCCTTACTTGCCATAGGTTCTGGAGAAATTACGCCAACTTCTAACATCTCATGGCGAACTCCAGTTGAATACATTTGAATTAGATCTCTTGGCGATAGATGCCCATCTACAACCCGAACATAAGTAACCACACCTCGATAGGAGTCATAAACTGAATCAAAAATGAGTGCCCGAGTTGGCGCTTTTGGATCTCCAATTGGAGATGGAATCTGCTTAACTATTTCATCTAGCAATACTTCAACGCCCTCACCTGTTTTGCCAGAGACTCTTAAACAATCCTCTGGTTTGCATCCGATTAAATTTGCTAATTCTTCAGCGAATTTTTCTGGCTGTGCGGCTGGTAAATCTATTTTATTCAACACTGGAATGATTGTTAGATTGTTTTCCATTGCAAGGTATAAGTTGGCAAGAGTCTGAGCTTCTATTCCTTGAGCACAGTCAACTAAAAGGATTGCACCCTCACATGCTGCAAGCGACCTTGAAACCTCATAGGTAAAATCAACATGTCCGGGAGTATCGATCATATTTAATATATATTCTTGGCCATCAATACCAGAACGCCATGGCAATCTAACTGCCTGACTTTTTATAGTTATGCCACGTTCGCGCTCAATATCCATGCGATCTAAATATTGTGCACGCATATTTCTATCTTCAACAACACCGGTAATACCAAGCATACGATCTGCCAACGTTGATTTACCATGGTCAATATGGGCAATGATGCAGAAATTTCTTATTTGCTGTGGATTGGTTGCAGCAGGTTGCGGAGATTTTGCAATTGAAATAGCAGGCATCTATGCCTTAGAAATGTCTAAGAAATTAACGAATACCAGCTTTGTTGGCCAATTTAGCCATAGCTGATTTTTTATTTGCTGCGTTGTTGGCATGAATTACACCTTTTGAAACTGCCATATCTAATGTACGAGATGCATCCTTAAACTCAGACTTAATTTTTGCAGCATCACCAGCGGTTACCGCTTCTCTGAATTTACGAATTGCAGTGCGAAGCGCTGAACGATAAGCCCGGTTGCGATCCTGTGCTTTGTTATTAGTACGGATTCGTTTGATCTGAGACTTAATGTTTGCCACTTAGGTGTACCTTTTCTCGTTTGTATTTATGACTTCAAGTTGGCAAGGGTATCAGCGCAGGCCATTACGCTCAAACTGAGCCTGATTAGCGAGTACTTTTTGCAGTTGATACGGTCATTATCGCCCGTTCTAGAGCGTATTTTGGATCACTTGCTGCACCCTTTATATCAGCATCTACTGCCGCAATAGCGATAACAGCCTTAACTAATCCATTATCACTCCACCCGGCTAACTGTTTTCTAGCTTTTTCTATTTGCCATGGCGCAAGTGCAAGTGAAGATGCTAATTCATATGAGTTTGAGCTTTTAGAACTTCCTGACACCTTTGCTAGAGTCCTAAAAGATGATGCAAGTGCACTAACAATTAGCACTGGATCAGTACCAGTTGCTAAGGCATTTCTAAGTGCAATTAACGCTTCAGCAGTTTTCCCATCAACGGCTGCATCGGCAACATCAAAGCCAGTACTTTCAACTCTACCCTGTTGATATTTAGCAACATCTTCTTCATCTATTACTTTTTGCAAAGCGACGTCAGAGGCTAACTGTGAACATGCAGCACCTAACTCACGTAAATCACTACCTAATGAATCAATTAGTGCCTGAACGGCTTCGGTTGTTATCTTCCTATTTAACGACTTAAACTCAGCACGAATAAAATCTGATTTCTCGCTATCTTTCTTAATTGCCTCTGCAGGAATGATTTTAGGCTCAAGCTTTTTAATCTTATCAACTAAACCTTTACCCTTTACTCCACCTTTGTGCCAAAGAACTAATACTAAATTCTGATCTTGATTTTCTAGATATGAGATGACTTCTTCACTACATTCTGCATCTAAATCTTGGATATCTCTTATTACAACTAATCTTTGATCGCCAAACAACGATGGCGCCAAGTTATCGGTAATTACCCCGACCTCAATTTCATCTGAGTATAAGTTAGAAATTTGAGCATTAGGGTATTTTGAAATGATCTGGGAAATCGCACGATCTGCCAGAAGACTTTCCGAGCCTTGTATAAGGACTAATCCCACCTAATTTTCCACCATTCTTTTCCAGTAACCCTGATCTTATTGGTAGGTGCAACCGATATGCCACCAGATAGATCGGTTCGCCAAACTGAAATAGATCTTTTCTCTAGTTCATCTACAAATTCAACGTCTGGGTGACCGTAACTGTTTTTACTACCAACGCTAATTATCGCAATCTCAGGCTTTAAGATATCAAGCATTGGCACATACTGATAGGCAGAGCCATGATGAGAGACCTTTAATAGGTCTACATCGGACAATAAGCCAGAGGTAGTTATAACTTCTTGAACCTCAGGTTCGATATCACCACCTGCAAAAACTGAAAGATCATTTGTTTTGAGAATTAAAGAAATACTCGAGTTATTAATCTTTGAGCCATCCCCTGGTAGTTCCTTGAAATTTACGCCATTAGATTGAGGCCACAAAACTTTAATCTCAATATTACTTTCAGGAAAAAGGTAGATCTCACCCTTGGTGACACTTTTGACTTCTATCCCTACTAATTCTTTCATTGCCCGCTCGTAAGCTGACTCTGGCTGATGCAGGTTAGATATCCAAACCTGTCCGATCAATCTATCTTTGACTACACCAGAAATCGCTCCAACATGATCAGAGTGAAAATGAGTAAGAATTAGCAACGGTATTGTCTTAATGTTTAGAGCTCTTAGACAATTATCTATCGCACCAGGATCTGGCCCTGTATCAATGACAATTGCAGAGCTTGTGCCCAAATTAATCACCATTGCATCGCCCTGTCCAACATCACAATTTACAACTTGCCAATTCCTACCTGGCCAAGAGGTGGTATTAAAAACAAGTTGCGCCAATAGCAGCGCTGTAATTATGACTGCAATGCTTTTGTGATGATTGAAGTAAAGTGCTAGTGAAAGTATAAAAATTAATATATAGACTCTAGTATAATTAAAGTGAATTGATGGAAACTTCTCCATTGCATCACTGACAACTACAATATATTTAGCAAAAAAAGATGCTGCGGCAAATAGAATAGCTCCCACACTTGAAATAATTGGCGTTAAGATTGCGCTTAGAAATCCTAGTACCGTAATGAGTGCAATAACTGGTGCGACCAAAATATTTGACGGAATTGTTGCTAATGAGAATTCGTTAGATAAGAGCAGAATTACCGGTAAACACGGAATAGTTGCACTCACAGGTATAGCAATTGCTTCAACTAACCACCGTGACTTTAATATCTTCTGTAATTTATTTTCAACTTTTGGTGAGAGAAATAGAATACCAGCTGTTGCTAGGACCGATAATGCAAAGCCTGGATCGATAGAATGAAATGGGTCTAATAAAATTAGCAAGGTGATGGCAGCGCCAAGGGATGCAATACCTCTTGTGCTTTCTCCGCGATATCTTGCAATTAGGATGACTAAAGTCATAACAGCTGCTCTTAATACCGATGGCGTAGGCCTAACTAAGAAAATAAATAGGAATAAAACTATTAAAACAATTATTAGGCGATACTTTATTCTCTTAATAATAAATTGGAGAAACCAGAGTAGAAAACTAGCTACCAATACAAAATTTGCACCACTAACTGCAGTTAAATGAGAAAGCCCAACTTTTTGCATTTGTTCTTTAAAGTCATTACTTTGTAGTGAGGTATCCCCAAGTACCAATCCAGGCACCAGTGATGATGAGGTTGAACCATCTGCTTGACCCCTAAACTTGTTTCGAATTACTTCAGTGAATCTAAATAAGTTCCTCGGTGGACTTAAGATTGAGATAGATTCCCTTGCAACTGCCAAGGCTGCTACTTTAGTTTCGCGGGTTTTAAGCAAGCGCACCTTTGCAGAAATAACTTGATCCATCTGTAGTGAAATCTGTTTACTATATTTAAGTCTTGCAGGTAAGTTGATTTTTCGGTCATTAATCCGGGTGAGCTTAATTAGAACTGAGTACTCATCTAAACGCCGATTAGAGCCAAACACCTGGCCTGACCTTAATACGGGGTCACTGCGAACTACGGCCTCAATCTCTACTAGATTATCAAACTGAGTAGTTAAAAACTTATTTTCTAGTGCAACTTGCTTAATCCAAACAATTAGTATCCCAACTAATATTGTTAGTAAGAAAATAAAAGCAGTACTTTTTCGATAAGCAATTACAAGTAATAACACAAAGGGGGTTAGGAAGTACTTAAAATCAGGAAATAACCCAACCACTGCAGCTGAAAGCCACAGAGATATACCTATCCAAAAGAGTGGAATCTTTAAAGCACTCGGAGCAACACTCTGATCTCTTCGAATTTTGAGCCACCTAACCCTGATATTTTCTTTAACTCATCTAGTGAATTAATTCGTCCAACCTTTGCTCGATAGTCAATAATTCGCTGACCTGTAACTGGGCCAATACCTGGCAAAGTATCTAATTGAGAAAGTGTTGCTCGATTTATATCAAGTGGATTATCTGCAGTTATCTTCTTAGGTTTTGCTTTCGAACCGTACTGCTTGGCTTGGCCAATTAATATCTGTTCACCATCTACTAAAACTCTAGCCAGATTAATGTCACTTATATCAACACCCTTAAGTTGATTACCAGCAGCATTTAGGGCGTCAACGACTCTGGAACCTTGAGGTAATTGATAAACACCTGGGTTTTGTACTTTGCCAGCTACATTTATTATTAATTGCGAAGCAATAGATTGCTGTGGAACTGGTTCTGCAATACTAACCGCTGATTGTTCTGCTAATGGCCTAGAGTTAAAATAGTAGAAACTACCTAATCCAATCATGGCAGCAAAAATTATGATTAATCCCCGTTTTTGCTCTGCTGTAAAGTTAAATTCAAACATGCATTAATTAAATATGTTATTGAGATATTTTGCTTAGAACTTTTAAAAATGTGGAAAAGAAATCACGGCAAGTTACTTGTTAATTCCAAACAGTCTATAAATCTATTTATAACATCTCTATTTTGCGAGCTAACGCACCGCCAACCATTGCATGTAGCTTGGTGCCTTCAGGAAGATACTCTTCAGAAATTATTTCACCCTGTTCATGAACAGCGCTTACTAGATCACCTCTACTAAAAGGAATAACTGCCCTGATCTCAACCTTTGGCTTGGGTAAGGCTTGTTCAACAGCTTTAATCAGGTTATCAACCCCGTACCCAGTTCGGGCAGAGATTGCATATGCATTACTTTCTTTACGTAAAATCTCCATTAATACCTCTGGTGAGGCAATGTCAGCCTTATTAATAGCAATAATTTCCATAATTTCACCACCGCCAATATCACTAATTACTTGGCGAACAGCTCTTAGTTGTTCGAAGGGGTCTGGGTGAGATCCATCTACAACATGGACAATCAGATCAGACTCTGACACCTCTTCAAGTGTTGATTTAAATGCTTCAACTAATTGGTGAGGTAAGTGCCTTACAAATCCTACGGTATCTACTAATGTATAAATACGACCATCAGAGCTTTCAGTTTTTCGAACAGTTGGATCCAAGGTAGCAAAGAGAGCATTCTCAACTAAAACATCAGCTCCAGTTAATCGATTAAGTAGCGATGATTTTCCAGCATTTGTATAGCCTGTAATTGCAACAGATGGAATATTATTTCTTCTTCTTTCACTGCGCTTAGTATCTCTAGATATTTTCATATCCTTAATTTCTCTACGAAGCTTTGCCATTTTGTCATTAATTCTTCTTCTATCTGTTTCGATCTTTGTTTCACCTGGACCGCGGCCGCCAATACCTCCTGCTTGCCGAGATAGCGATTCACCCCAACCGCGAAGTCTTGGCAACATATAAGACATCTGAGCTAATTCAACTTGCGCCTTACCCTCGCGACTCTTGGCATGTTGGGCGAAAATATCCAAGATCAATGCGGTTCTATCAATTACTTTAACTTTTACTTTCTGCTCAAGTGTTCTAAGTTGCGCAGGCGATAACTCGCCATCGCAAACCACAGTATCTGCACCTGTTGCTACAACTGCTTGTCTAACCTCATTAACTTTTCCTGATCCGATAAATGTTGCTGAATCTGGCTTATCCCTTCGCTGAATTAATGCCTCCATAACTTGCGAACCAGCTGTTTCTGCTAGTGCAGCTAGTTCCTTTATAGAATTATCTGCATCTTTGGCACTACCTTCAGTCCAAACGCCAACAAGTACAACTTTTTCAAGTCTAAGTTGCCGATACTCGGCATCACTTACATCTTGTAACTCAGTTGATAATCCACTTACTCGTCGCAGAGCCTGGCGATCCTGTAAATCTTGATTAGCGCTCTCTGGTGTTTCATTTAGCTCATAATCTGCAACTGCTTGCGCATTCTCTCGAATAAGAGAGTCAATATCTATTTCAAGGCCAGTAGTTTTATCAAACTTAGATTCACTCACAAATACTTATCCAATTCCAAATCCTTAACAAGGACAGCTGGGCCAGTTAATGTTGCATTGCTATGGCCATCAATTTCAACAATCAAGCGTCCACCTGGAGTATTAATTATCCATTTTATTGGCAGCGCCTTATTACTTTTAATAGTTGCAGCTAAGGCAACTGCGCATGTTCCTGTGCCACAAGATTGCGTCTCACCCACTCCTCGTTCAAATACCCGCATATTCACTTCTTTATCATTTAATATCTCAACAAACTCAATATTTACACCATCAGGGTATGTATTTTCTGGTGAAACTACGGGCGCACTTTTTAGTTCCCCAACAGTTGATAAATCATTTGTAAATACCACAGCATGCGGATTACCAACATCAATGTTAAGGCCAGAGAAATTCTTGGAATTATGTAGTACTGATACCTCACTACCTACTTGGGTAACTTTTCCCATATTTACCGAGATATCGCCATCTTCTGGAACAGATAAAAATTTCCGGCCATCTCTGGTATTAATTGCGTATATTCCACTTGGTTGATGTCCGCGATCTGTTAGATACCGAGCCATAACCCTGATTCCATTTCCACACATCTCAGCAACTGATCCATTAGAGTTTGAGTAATCCATAAACCAAGCACCATCTACCTTAATAATCTTGATAAAGCCATCACTACCAATTCCAACATTACGGTCACAAATCCGTTTGATTTGTTCTGGTGTAATTAAAATCTTATTCTCTGGATCAAAAACCAATACGAAATCATTATTGGTACCGTGCCCATAAGTTGCTGAAACCATCAATTAATACTAGCCAAGAGTTTTTCTAGCCGAGCAGATGTTGATGCTTGCTCTAGCCAGTTGATCCTAGAATCTCGAGCAAACCAGGTTTGCTGCCTTCTGGCATACGCCTTGGTAGTACGTTTTGTCTCTTCCTTTGCAAAATCTTCACTGCACTCACCATTTAGATAATCCATTAACTGACTATAGCCAAGTGCCCTCTTAGCAGTTGTTGCCTGCTCTAAGCCTTGTGTCATTAACAAAGAGACCTCACGAGCAAAACCCTTTGCCCACATACTTTCAACTCGCTCATCAATTTTGTTATCAAGGTTATCTCTATCTAGTGCTAAACCAAATTGCTGTGCGTTTGGGTATCTACTGCTCTCTTCTCTAGGTAAATTAGCAGTGAACGGCTTGCCAGTTAACTCAATGACTTCAAGTGCTCTAATAATCCTTCTTAAGTTTTCCTTTGGGATTGCTAGAGCTGCTGCTGGGTCTAATTTTGCTAACTTTTGATGCATGATTTCATTGCCAAGATTTTCAGCTTCATCGGTAATTTTTTGTCTTACATCAGGATTTGTATCAGGAAAATTTAAGTCATCCAAAATAGATTTGATATATAGTCCAGTTCCACCTACTACCACTACAGATTGACCTGCAGCCATTACATCATCAATCTTATTTCTAGCAAGATTCTGATACCAGGCAACATTTGCATCATCTTTAATATCTAAGACATCAATTAAGTGATGTTCAACTCCATTACGCTCGGTAATTGTAAGTTTGGCTGTACCAATATCCATACCTTTGTAAAGCTGCATGGAATCAGCGTTTATAACCTGAGCATCTATTTCCTTTGCAACTGCAACAGCTAAATCACTTTTGCCAGTAGCTGTAGCGCCACAGATTACAATTAATTTCATTTAGAGTGATTTAAGAGATGCAAGAGTTGGAATACCTAATAGAATTTTTTTATCACCATTATCCTCAACCCAGGCTGCATGGGCAGCTGCGCCAATAGTTTTAGTTACCTTTATTGGCTGGCCTGCAACAATATGATTTGCAAAGGCTTCTTCAACTTTAACCTCAACTAAATCACCGGATCGAGCTAATTTTGCTGAGTTATCAAAATGAGTCAATCTAAAATCAGCGCTTCTGCCATTCATACGGTTCATATCAATATCATGACGACCTTCATGACCTGATACCAATAACTCAACAGTGCTCCCTACTAATTTTTCATTTTCCTGCTTGGAAATGTCCTGCTGGATTTTATGTAGTCGGTTATAGCGATCTGCCATTACATCTTGTTCAATTTGATCTGGCATCAAAGCCGCTGGTGTTCCTGGCCGCTTTGAGTATTGAAATGTATATGCTGCTGAAAACCTGGCTTGCTTAACTAAATCAATTGTTTGTTCAAAATCAGCATCGCTTTCACCAGGAAAACCTACAATTATGTCAGTAGTAATCGCAGCGTTCGGTATAGCACTTCTTACTTTGTCTATTATTCCAAGATATCGATCTCTTCGATAAGACCTACGCATCGCCTGTAACACCTTATCGCTACCAGATTGAAGTGGCATATGTAGATGTGGCATAACATTTTTCGTCTCTGCCATAGCCTCAATGACATCATCCGTAAAATCTCTTGGGTGAGGAGACATAAATCTAACTCGCTCTAATCCTTCGATTTTTCCGCACTCTCTTAATAATTTTGAAAAAGCTAATCGATCACCAAAATCAACACCATAGGCATTTACATTTTGACCTAGTAAGGTAATTTCAATTACGCCTTGATTAACAAGTGCTTTAACTTCTTGAATAATCTCAGAAGCTGGACGATCTTTTTCAATACCGCGCAATTGCGGAACAATACAAAAAGTACAGGTGTTATTGCATCCAACTGAAACTGAAACCCATGCTGAAAATGCTGAATCACGTTTTACCGGCAAGGTTGAAGGAAAGTGTTCAAGTGATTCCTTAATTTCAACTTGTGCAGATTCTTCAATTCTGGCCCGCTCTAATAAAACTGGAAGTGAACCAATATTATGAGTTCCAAAAACCACATCAACATAAGGAGCTTTCTTAATTATCAAGTCCTTATCTTTTTGAGCCATACAACCGCCAACTGCAATTTGAAAGTTAGGGTCACTTTTCTTGCGTGGTGCTAAAAATGAAAGATTTCCATACAGTTTATTATCTGCATTTTCACGCACTGCGCAAGTATTAAATACGACTAGATCAGGTTGAGTATTAGCTAGTGCTTGCGTATATCCAGCATCAAGTAGTAATCCAGAAATTCGCTCAGAGTCATGGACATTCATCTGGCAACCATAGGTTTCAACTACAAAGGTAGGCACGGAGTAATTCTACTTGCTAATTATTACTAGTTAACTCCCGCATAATTCTGGCGCAAACCCCATGGCCATAACCTTTTCGCATAAGTAACCCAGAAATTCTGCGATAGATAACCTCTGGATCTAAATGAGAAATAGAGTTGTACTTTTGTTGTGCCAATAGGAATGCTTGGGAATACTCACTTTCATCATCGATTTCCTCAATAACCTCATTAATAATGTCTTGGGAAACTCCTTTACTCCTGAGCTCACCTGCAATAACTCGCTTGCTTAGTTTTTTTGCTCGCTGCCTAGATTCTGACCATAACTTTGCAAATTCAAGATCATTAAGTAGGCCTTGTAACTCTAATGAATCTAAAACGGAATTAGCGATATCGCTATCAACCCCACGCTTTACCAATTGCTTAAATAACTCATCCCTACTCTTAGCTCGCGGGGCCAATGCATAAAGTGCAAGTGACATCGCTTCAGAGTAGGGATCAGCTACTACAGCTTGAGACTTTTTCAAGATGTATATAAGGAGTTAGAGATTAGAACTCAACATCAGCGGTTGCTTCATCAACAGCTGCCACTAAGGCAGGATCGATTTCAGCTGGCACATATGATGCTCGGATCTTCTTCTCAATTTCATTTGCTAAATCAGGGTTATCAATTAAGAATGCTCGAGCATTCTCCTTGCCCTGTCCGAGTTGGTCACCTTCATAGGTAAACCAAGCACCAGATTTTTTAACAATTTCAGCTTCAACACCAAGATCAATTAATGATCCCTCACGGCTAATTCCAACTCCGTAGATGATGTCAAACTCTGCTTGCTTAAATGGGGGTGCAACCTTGTTCTTAACAATTTTAACTCTAGTTCTATTACCAACCGCTTCTTGACCATCTTTTAGGGTCTCAATTCGGCGAACATCCATACGAACTGATGCATAGAACTTAAGTGCCTTACCACCTGTTGTAGTCTCTGGTGATCCAAAGAAAACACCGATCTTATCGCGAAGCTGATTGATAAAGATTGCAGTGGTATTTGATTGATGTAGTGCACCTGTCATTTTACGAAGTGCTTGTGACATCAAACGAGCTTGTAGACCCATATGAGAGTCACCCATCTCGCCTTCAATTTCAGCTCTTGGTACTAATGCTGCAACTGAGTCAACAACAATAATATCAATAGCACCAGATCTAACTAACATATCCATAATTTCAAGTGCTTGCTCACCAGTATCTGGTTGAGAAACTAGAAGTGCATCAATATCAACACCAAGTTTCTTTGCATACTCTGGATCTAATGCATGTTCGGCATCAATAAAGGCTGCAATGCCGCCAGCTTTTTGAGCATTCGCAATTGCATGCAATGCAACTGTAGTTTTACCTGATGACTCTGGGCCATAAATTTCAACAACTCGGCCACGTGGCAGACCGCCAACACCGAGTGCGATATCTAATGCAACTGAACCAGTTGGAATGACCTCCATAGCAACAGCTTTGCGGTCACCCATTTTCATTACCGATCCTTTACCGAACTGACGCTCGATTTGGGCAAGGGCGGTATCTAGGGATTTTGAACGATCACTAGAACGTTTATCTTCTTTCTTATCATCTTGTGGTTCTCTATTTGCAGAGGCCATAGTGATTTGTTTCCTTTCTTCTCCTTGACCAGCTATTGAAAAGTAATTCCAAAAGCGAGGTCATATTGTTCGGTCCAGAAGGTACGGAATCTCACTGACGGCTGGCTTGAGGTGCCAGCGGAACTGTGGAACCGCTCTGGTTGGGCAAGATAATTGTATCGAACAACTGTTCGAAGGAGTAAATATCGGCTAGGACACGCCGTTATCTGTATTTAGGTGGCATCGAAGGGTTATGCCTGATGACCGCCTTCCAAATCTCATCTGGCTCCATCCCCAGCTCAATCGCGGCATTCACACTAATCCCACCTAACTCGCTATGGATGATATCTCTGGCGTAAGTGTCAGGATCTGGGAAATATGAGGCCAGTCGATTACGGAGCTCTGAGATGCGCATATTAATAAATCAAAATAAATATAAGTGCCTTATTGAAATAAGGTATTTGCCAGGCGCTTAGATTGATTCAAAGACTCCTCTTGTGTAATTGGTGATGCAATCTGCCCAATTAGCCAACGCAGGATAACGCCACAGACAGCTGAATCTGCCCCAAAAATCTTGGCAATTCCTTTATGGGCTACTACCCAGGTTGGATGGCTAGTTACTGTTACTAACTTAGCAATATCAGTTGGATCGGTATCAACTAATTTACGTAATGCTAAATCTTGAGATATTGCAGTAGATAACTTATATAGTGCCTCTTGCCTAGATGATGCTGATAACCCAAGATCAACTAGTCGTAGGACCTCTGACTCAACTAAAGACTCCATCATCTCCGCTTTATCGGCAAATTGATTATAAATAGTTGCCTTTGAAACTTGAGCCCGTAATGCAATATCTGCAATATTAGATTGATAATTTCCAACCTCGATAATGACAGCCTTTGCGCCAGCAAATATGGCAGCACGTGATTTGCTACTTGTGGAGTTTTGGCGGGCGTATGGTGCAAACGCCGGCTGGGCAGACAACTTAAGCGGCGGTCTCTACCACTTGCAAAGTTGAGATAGTTAATACTGGGGATTCGTGGGTTTTAACCACAGTGACAACATCAACCAAGATTGTGGAAAGAGATAGATCTAGAGCTGTACAAATCGAATTAAGTAATTCACTTGAAGCTTCCTTATGACCACGTTCTACCTCAGACAGGTAGCCCAGAGAGACGCGAGCGCTCTTAGCAACATCGCGCAAGGTCCTACCCTGTTCAATTCGGGCAGCACGAAGTGCGCTTCCGATATGGGTGCGTAGAAGTATCACGGCTTAAGAATACGCTCTAAGGCTGCTAAAGCGCTGGTAATTGTCGCGTGGCGAATCATTTCTCGATCCCCCGATAGTAAAAGTGAGACCGCAAATGACTCTTTTTGAGTAGAAATGCCAATCCATACCGTACCGGCTTTTTGCCCATAAGCCTTGCCTGGTCCAGCTACCCCGGTAGTAGAGATTGCAATATCTGTCTTAAATTTTTTCCGCACAGTTTTTGCCATCTCTATTGCAACCTGCTCTGAAACAGATGTAAATTTCTTAATATCCGCTTTGCTAATTGCTAACTGAGAAACCTTACTTTCATCACTATAGGCAATTACCCCACCAAAGAATACTTTTGAAGCTCCTGGGACTTGGGTTATTTGATTAGCAATACCCCCAGCAGTTATTGATTCAGCAACTGAGAGAGTTTTATTCAATTTTTGTAACCGTTTAACCACGACTTTTGAAAGATCGATGTTACTCACTTTTTCATCGCCTTTCTAAAGTAATCAACTCCAGTAGTCACAGTTAATAACACCGCAACAGCCATGAAAATATCACGTGGTGTGTGTAGGTATTCAGGCAAAGGCAAAATATAAAATCCAACCCCAAAACTTTGGAAAAAACTTTTAAGTTTTCCGCCTCTACTAGCTGGAATAACTCCTTTTTTAAGTACGGCAAATCTTAGGATAGTAACTGCACTTTCTCGGATCAAAAAAACGATTGTTATCCACCAAGGCAACATTCCTAAAATAGAGGCACCTATTGTTGCTGTCGCTAGCATCGCTTTATCAGCAATAGGATCTAGTAATTTACCTAACTCAGTTATTTGGTTACGATCTCTTGCAATTTTTCCATCTAAAACATCACTTAGACCTACGATAAAAAATAGAGTAAATGCAATTATTCGCCAATCTGTGTCATTGCCACCATTTCTAAATAATGCATAGGCGCAAAATGGCAATGCAAGTACTCTAAAAATTGTTAATGAGTTTGGCAGATTTGGGCGACTTACTTTTTTCATATTACCTGTGCTATTAAATCTACGCCCATAACATAACTTACTACCGCCTGGACATACTCGCCTACTCGATACTTATTTCTGGATTTTACAAAAGTTGAGCCATCTACATCAGGTCCCTGATGATCTGCTCTGCCCTCTTGTTCATCTTCATCCTCAATTAGGACTGTAACCATTTGTCCAATTCTTGCTTCGGCACGTTGGGTAATTAATTCATCAACGAGAGTTGATAACTCAGCTACTCGTTCACCAATTACCTCAGGAGATACCTTATTTGCCAAACTAATCCCCTCAGTCTTGTCTTCATCTGAGTAACCAAAAACTCCAATTGCATCTAGTTGAGCTTGAGATAAAAATTCAACCAAATCCGTATATTGTGAATCACTTTCTCCTGGGAAGCCAACAATAAAGTTGGATCTAATTCCTGCCTCTGGAGATAGAGCTCTAATTTGTGATATTAGATGTAGGAATTTTTCTCCATCACCAAATCTACGCATGCTTCTCAGTAAGTCGCCATTGGCATGCTGGAAAGACAGATCAAAGTATGGAACTACTTTATCTACTGAAACCATGGCTTGCAGTAGTGATGGCCTTACCTCTGCCGGTTGGAGATAAGAAAGGCGAATTCTTTTAACTGCTTCAATCTTAGATAATTCAGGCAGAAGTTTTTCCATCAATTTTAAATCCCCAAAATCTTTGCCGTATGAGGTGGTGTTCTCACTGACTAAATACAGCTCAGAAACACCACTATCAGCTAGCCATTTCGCCTCTTCAATAATCTCATTTGGGGTTCGGGAAACAAATGAGCCTCTAAAGTATGGAATAGCGCAAAATGAACATCTGCGATCACAGCCACTAGCAATTTTAAGTGGCGCGATTGGTGCTTTGTCTAAACGTTTTCTAAGAACTGTGCCAATTGGCGAAATATCCTTTAGATTTTGTTTTACTTTCTGCTCAGCTCGCTGACTTGGTGAAATCGGTAAAAGTGTCCTTCGATCTTTTGGTGTATGGGCTGAAATTTTGCCACCGTCGATAATTGTAGAAAGTCTTGCTGAAATCTCTTGATAATCATCAAAGCCCAATATTGCATCTGCTTCTGGCAGAGCAGTAGCTAATTCATTTCCATATCGCTCTGCCATACATCCAACTGCAATTACAGCTTTTGTAACTCCGTTACCCTTAAGAGAATGTGCTTGCATTAATGCATCAATTGAATCCTTCTTGGCACTTTCAATAAATCCACAAGTATTGATTACTGCAATCTCAGCTTTAGTTGGGTCATCAACCAATATCCAGCCATCTGCTGCTAATCGGCCGGCAAGTTCTTCAGAGTCAGTTTCATTTCGAGCACAACCTAAAGTCACCAGTGCAACAGTGCGAGGTGATTTTCCTATTACAAGTTTTGAGCTCACGGTGCGCTAAGGATAGCGCGCAAATTTAATTAACTTCTATTTAAGACTGAGATAAGCCGTTTGTGCCAAAATCTAACCTAACAACCTGTCCATCAGCGCCAGCTAAACCAAAATCTGACCCATTTACTTCCAACTTAATAGCACCTGCATTGCCTATAACCGCTTTGATTAGTTGTGGGTCACTAAATGTCTGAGACTGTCCAGCATATATCTGACCATTAAAGATTTGATCGCCATTAGAATTTGATAAACCAACCCAGCTATTTCCAGATACTCCAGTTAAAACTAAATTAACTCCAGCGGAGTTACTGATCACTTTCTGGTTTTCTTGTGTTGCAGAGCGATCTGAAGCCGGAGCTATCAAAGATTCATTTACAGCTGAGACATTATTAATTGCAATCTGAGCAACAAATCCAATAGTCAGGGCGGCAGCAGAAATTGAGGCTAAAGTGCCAAATCTTATTTTCTTTCGCTCTTTTTTCTTATCAGCAACATTATTTTCCGCTAGCTGATCAATAATTAATTTCTTATCCCCAGATTGGGCAGATTCAATTGCAGCAACCAATAAATCTGCATCTGCCTTAATTACTTTTGCAATAGATCTAATGTGTCCTCTGGCATATGCAATACCGCCGCAAACTTCAACTGAGTTAAGTAATAAATCTTCAATTACTGCAATTCTGATATTTGTTTTCTCAGATATTTTTTCAATAGACATCCCGGAAGCTTCTAGCGCTAGCTTGAGCGCAGACTTTTCTTCCATAGCCACACCTTCGTTCGGGGATGGCTAATGATAGGACTGATTTAACAAAATTGAAATAATTTATTGTCGGTTAAATCAGGGACCTGCGCTCAATTTTGGCGATTAGACCGTTCACCCATCTTTTCACCCTACGTTTCCTAAGAATTTCCCCTGATCGACTCAAGTACATCTGGCATCTGCTCTGCATTAATCAATACCGTCCTGGCCTTTGACCCTTCAGTTGGTCCCACAATTCCACGACTTTCCATTAGATCCATTAATCTTCCAGCTTTTGCAAAACCAACTCTTAATTTACGTTGCAACATTGATGTTGAACCAAATTGAGTAGATACAACTAATTGAATCGCTTGAAGTAATAGATCTAAATCATCCCCAACATCATCGGTAACAATATTAGATTTAACTGGTGCATTAATATCAATTCTATAAACTGGCTGCAGTTGTGATTTAACATGATTTACTACCGCTTCTATTTCGCGCTCTGAAATATAAGCTCCCTGAATTCGAACTGGTTTACTTGCCCCCATTGGTAGAAATAAACCATCTCCTTGTCCAACTAATTTTTCAGCACCTGGTGTATCTAAAATAACTCTAGAATCAGCCAAGCTACTGGTTGCAAAAGATAGTCTTGAAGGAACATTGGCTTTTATTAATCCAGTCACAATATCCACACTTGGTCGTTGAGTTGCTAAAACTAAATGTATTCCGGCAGCTCTTGCTAGTTGAGTAATGCGTACTATTGACTCTTCAACTTCTCTGGCCGCTACCATCATTAAGTCTGCTAACTCATCAACTATAACTAGCAGGTATGGGTATGGTTCTAATACTCTTTCACTTCCTGCAGGTGGCGTTACCTTTCCAGCTTTAACCGCTTTGTTGAAATCATCAATATGTCTAAATCCAAATACTGACAGATCGTCATAACGCATCTCCATTTCACGTACTACCCAGGATAAGACATCTGCTGCCTTCTTTGGGTTTGTAATAATTGGAGCAATTAAGTGCGGCACACCCTCATAATTTGTTAACTCAACCCGCTTAGGATCAATTAAAACCAAACGTACTTCATCTGGAGTTGCTCGCATCAAAATTGAAACTACAAGTGAGTTAATCATGGAAGATTTGCCTGCACCAGTTGCTCCAGCTACAAGTAGATGAGGCATCTTTGCTAAGTTCGCACATAAGAATGAACCTTCAACATCTTTACCTAAAGCAATTAACATAGGATGAGTATCGTTTCCAGAAACTGGAGATCTTAAGACATCACCTAACGCAACAATTTCACGATCAGAATTTGGGATCTCTATACCCACAGCTGATTTTCCTGGGATCGGTGAAAGAATTCTGATTTCACCACTTGCCACTGCATAAGCAATGTTTTTAGAGAGTGCAGAAATTGCTTCTACCTTTACTCCATTACCAAGTTCGACTTCATACCTAGTAACAGTTGGTCCGCGCATAAATCCAGTAACTTGAGCATCAACACCAAATTGTTCAAATACCTGCTTAAGTGCTGCAACTACTATTTCATTAACTTTTGATTTTCCTTTAGCGATAGGGCCGCTGCGTAATATGTCGAGTGGTGGCAATTCATACTTAACATCAGATGAGAGTAGTAATTGCTGTGGCCTAGTTTCTTCACTCTTTATTGAGTTAACAACGGGTACTGGTTGAGTTATTTGATCAAAATCCTCTAACTCAACCTCATAATCTAATTCTTCTGGTTCAAACTCTTGAACTAAATCTTTAACTAATGGGGTTTCAAAGGGAGGATTTTCGCTAATTTCAAAATCATCATCAACTAATCGCTCTGCACGCTTTGCTCGGAAATTTCCAATACCAGATGATCCAAATTTAAATAATTTTCCGATCTGTTTAAATACTCTAGATAAAGGCGTCTTAGTTATTACTAGTAAGCCGAAAATTAAAAATATAACTAGGATTGGAATAGCTAACACTTCAGTAACAACGGCAATTAATAGAGTTGAAATTGCATAACCTGCTAGCCCGCCGCCTTCTCGTATGGCTGTTGCCCCAGTACCTACTGAACCATTAACAATATGAATAAGTGATGTTGTACTAGTAAGTATTAGTAAAGTTCCGATTGTTATTCGACCTGTGTCCCCAGTTTCGTCTGGCGACCTAAATATTCGATAAGCAAAATAAATAAATATCAGTGGTACTAAATATGCTAGTTGCCCTACTGACCCAAATAAAAATGAATATGTAGCTTTGCCTAGAAAGTTTTCTAAATTAAACCAAATCCCTGCTGAAAAAATGAGTGCCAGGATAAACAAGAAAAAAGCAACTCCATCTCGCCGATGTGCCGGATCGAGTTCTCTGGATGATCGGAATATAAAGCGAATACTATTTCCTAAAATTTTAGCAATAAATCGCCATAGGAAAGTTAATCCCCTAATTATTGGTGCAAAAATACGAAGTTTTTTTGCTGATCTTTTCCGCTTTGCCATAATAGATAAGCCTAAAGAATAAGTTAAATACTTGCCCTAATTGGCGCGCACTTTGGGGAAAAAATTAAAAGACTTATTAATTAAACCTCAATTACTAACGGAATAATCATAGGTTTACGGCGGTGTTCCTCCCCTACCCAACTTCCTATCGTCTTACGAACAACTTGAGATAATTGGTGAGTGCCATTGAACCCGCCAGCAACCGCTTTACTTAATGCTTTCTCGATATCGCCTTTAACATCATCAAATAAACTCTTATCTTCAGTAAATCCTCTAGCGTGGATATCTGGCCCAGCGACAATCTTTCCACTTTGCGAATCAATAACTACAACTACTGAGATAAATCCTTCATCTCCTAAAATTCTTCTGTCTTTGAGAGAGCTTTCAGTTATTTCGCCAACACTTTGTCCATCGACATAAACATAGCCACAGGGTATGGATCCAGAAATATCAGCATGTCCATTTGCAACATCAATTGTTATTCCATTTTCTGCAATTACAACATTGTTTTCTGATAATCCAGATTGCATGGCTAAATCAGCATTAGCTCTCATATGTCGCCATTCGCCATGTACAGGTAGAACATTTTTTGGCTTAACAATCTCATAGCAGTGCAGTAATTCACCCGCAGAGGCATGTCCTGAAACATGTACCATCGCATTTCCTTTGTGCACAACATGGGCGCCAAATCTAGTTAGCTCATTTATCACTCTATAAACAGATTTCTCATTACCTGGAATTAATGATGAAGCCAGGACTACAGTGTCGCCTTTGCCAACTCTTATCTCATGATCGCCATTTGCAATACGAGAAAGTGCAGCTAGCGGTTCACCTTGAGATCCAGTGCAAATCAAAACTATTTTGTCACCAAAACTATCAATATCTTTGTAGTCAACAACTAGCCCTTTAGGAACTTTTAAGTAACCTAAATCCTCTGCTAGCTTCATATTTCGAATCATTGATCTACCAACATAAGCAACTTTACGATTTGCCTCCTGAGAAGCATTTAATACCTGTTGAATGCGATGAACATGAGATGCAAATGAGGTAACAACTACCCTACGGGGAGTTTTTTCAATTGCTTCTTTAAGGGCAGGATAAATATCTTTTTCTGCAACAGTTAGTCCTGGCACATCAGCATTTGTCGAATCTACTAAGAATAGATCGACTCCTTCTTCACCTAATCTTGCAAAAGTTTCTAAATCTGTAACTTTTCCATCGAGTGGCATTTTGTCCATTTTAAAATCACCTGTATGTAAAACAACTCCAGCTGGAGTCTTAATTGCAACTGCTAGAGAGTCTGGAATTGAATGATTTACGGTAACAAACTCAAGAGTATATGGCCCAACTTTTTCAATTTGTCCAGCTTTTACTTGCGTCATTGGCGCAGTTATTCGACGTTCTTTTAACTTTGGTGCAACAAAAGCCAATGTTAATTGCGAACCAATTATCCGAATATCACTTCGTTCTCGAAGTAGGTATGGAACTGCACCAATATGGTCTTCATGTCCGTGCGTTAAGAAAATAGCCTCAATATCATCCATTCGATCTTTAATGTAAGAAAAATCTGGCAAAATTAAATCAATGCCAGGTTGATCATCGCCAGGGAACAAAACTCCACAGTCAACAATTAATAATCGTCCTTCATACTCAAATACGGTCATATTGCGGCCGATTTCACTTAGGCCGCCTAATGCAACAATACGAAGAGTTTTTTTAGCTAGCTTAGTTGGATAAGGAAGTCCTGGATGAGGATGGTTCATCTAATTACTTTAATTTAACGCCGCCAGATTGAAGATCAATTTTTAACTGTGCAATTTGTGAATCAGTTGCATCTACAAGTGGCAATCTAGTAAATCCTCCTGGTAGGCCCATTAGATTTAACGCAGCCTTTGTGAGTATTGCTCCTTGAGTGCGAAATGTGCCAGTAAATACTGGAAGCAGTTGTTGGTGAATCTTAAGTGCTGTATTTGAATCTCCAGAAAACCAAGCATCTAACATAGCGCGAAGTTGTGTGCCAACTGTATGTCCACAAACAGAAACAAATCCAACTGCACCAACTGAAAGCAGTGGTAGGTTCAAAATATCATCGCCGGAATAAACTGGAATTTCACACCTTTTTATAACCCAGGAAGTCGCTGCTGGGTTTCCTTTAGCATCTTTTAATGCTGCAATATTTTTATGCTCTGACAACTTTACAATTGTATCTGATTCAATTTCAATTCCTGTTCTTCCTGGAATGTCATACAGCATTACTGGTAAATCTGTTGCATCAGCCATTGCAGTGAAATGGGCATAAATGCCAGCCTGTGGTGGTTTGTTGTAGTACGGAGTTACTACTAGTAATCCATCTGCTCCGGATTTAGCTGCGCGTTTTGCTTGTTCAATAGAATGTGAAGTCTCGTTATTTCCAGCGCCAGCAATAATCTTAATTTTATCTCCAACAACTTTACGAACTATTTTTATGATCTGATCTTTCTCGTCATCAGAAGTTGTTGGCGCCTCACCTGTTGTGCCATTAACTGCAATTCCATCATGCCCAGATGCGACAAGGTGTGAAGCAATTTTCTCTAATCCTACCCAATCAATTTCACCACTCTTTGTAAATGGCGTAACCATTGCGGTAATTAATCTGCCAAATGGTGGCGTGATTTGCATGGACTAAGGCTACCTCTTATCTATGGTGCTATGCGACCAGATTTTTGAAACGCTCCGTATGTAATCGGCATTAACTTGGCAAACTCGGCTTCCATCTTCTCCGCAACCATCTCAATCTCTCGCTGGGGATAGGAAGGAAAATGTGAACCTTCTCTTGCGGTTCTAAGTGATAAGAAGTTCATAAGAGCTCTTGAATTCATAGTTACATACATTGATGAGTAGAGGGTTACTGGTAGAACTGCTCTAGCGACCTCACGTGCCACACCAGCAGATAACATCTTTTGATAATTTTTGTATGCAAGATTGCAGGTATCTCTTATTGCATCAACTGTAACTTGGTGCTGTTCTTCTGTACCATCAATAAATGTATATGCGCCAGCTTTTCCAATTTGAACTAATTTTCTATCCTTGCTTGGGATGTAAAAAACTGGTTTGAGTTCACGGTATCTTCCACTTTCTTCATTGTATGAAGCAATTCGATGGCGCATAAACTCACGAAAAACAAAAATTGGTGCTGAGATAAAAAAAGTCATTGATGTATGTTCAAAGGGTGAACCATGACGCTCTCGAGCTAGATAATTTATAAGCCCTTCAGATTTTGATGCATCAGCGCCCACATCTTCAAGAGACTTATCACCTGCCGTTGAAACTCTGGCTGCCCAAATTACATCAGCATCACTTGCGCTAGATTTAACTAGCTCAACCGACATATCGTCTCTAAAAATGATCTCATCACTCATGAACGCGACCCTATCTTTGGTGATTGAGGATTGGCTGGATTAAAGTGTCGGCGTGTCAATAAAACCTAAAAATGATGCTGTAGCGCGAACATCTCTGAGTGTTGCCTTCACTGTTGGACTCTATGGCGCAGCTTTTGGGGCAGCAGGCGTGACGGCTGGATTCACAATCCTTCAAACCTGCCTGCTATCCATTTTACTTTTTTCTGGTGCATCTCAATTTGCTGTTGTTGGAATTATGGGAGCTGGTGGATCTGCAATAAGTGCAATTGCAACTGCAACGTTACTAGGATTTAGAAACGCACTATACGGATTACAGATGGCACCTATTCTAAAAGTCACTGGACTAAAAAGAATACTTTCAGCCCAAATTACAATTGATGAATCAACAGCGGTATCGACTCTGCAAGAAAATGATGTAGATAGAAAACGAGGATTTTATTTAACTGGAATTGGTGTATATGTCTTTTGGAATCTTTTCACATACCTAGGCGCACTTGGCGCCAGTGCAATTGGTGACCCAGCTGTTTGGGGATTAGATGCTGCAGTACCGGCAGCATTCTGTGGACTTGTATGGCCAAGACTTAAAGATAAGAAACAATTTTTAATTTCAACTCTAGCAATAGTTTTAGCCCTATCGCTAACCCCGATTACTACGGCTGGAATTCCAATTATTACAACTGTACTGCTAGCGGTTATTTTCGGGTGGAAAAAATGAGTTCAATTTGGATAGCGGTAATTGGCTCAAGTATTACCGCATTTGTAAATAAATATATTGGTCATAGTGTTCCAGAAAAATGGCTTGACCGACCAAGATTTAAGAGAATTAATACCCTGGTTCCGATAGTTCTACTTAGCGCTCTCGTTGGCGTTCAAACCTTTGCCACGAAAAAAGAGATAGTAATCGACCAAAGATTTGCAGGCGTATTAGTAGCTTTAATTGCTTTAAAGTTAAAGGCATCTTTTCCAATAGTTGTAGCCTCTGCAGCTATAACCTCTGCAGCAATTTACAATTTATTTTAAAGCTTCTTTAACGCTTCTAGTTTTTCCTTAAGAGCAGCATCTGAAGGTTCAGTTAAGTGTGTTCCATCAGAAAAAATGATTACAGGAATAGAGCGCATACCACCATTAATTTCAATGACTTTATCAGATGCACTAGCATCAGTCTCTACATCAATATAGTTATACTCAACATTATTTGAATCTAAAAACTTCTTAGATCTGCGGCAATCGCTGCACCATTCTGCGCCATACATTGTTATGTCACTCATTTTATTCCTCCCATGTAGTTCTCAAGTCCAATTGTTAGCCCTGGAAATTTAACAACATTTCTAATTCCAATCAGAACACCAGGCATAAAGCCAGATCTATTTATTGAGTCATGTCTAATTGTTAATGTCTCGCCGGCATCTGAGAATACAACTTCTTGGTGGGCAACATATCCATGTCCTCTAATTGAATGCACAGGGACATCACCTACTTTGGCACCTCTTGCCCCTGGCAGAGAAGAAATTGTTGCATCTGGCATATTTGCTTTATTACTTTCTTTTCTGGCAGCACTAATCATCTCAGCTGTTCTTACTGCAGTGCCTGATGGTGCATCAATCTTGTTTGCATGGTGCATTTCAATAATCTCTGCACTTTCAAAATACTTAGCTGCTGTTTGGGAAAACTGCATCATCAGGACTGCACCTAATCCAAAATTTGGGGCTATTAAAGCACCAACTTTTGGTTGCTTACTTAGTAGAGTTTTTAAATGCTCTATTTTTTTATCATCAAATCCGGTAGTTCCAACAACTACATGTATGCCATTATTTATTGCAAACTCTAAATTCTTCATAACTGAGTCTGGAGTTGTAAAGTCAACGATTATTTCTGTGCCTGTTTGGATTAATTTATCAAGGGCATCTTCGATATCAAGTGCTGCGCTCAAAGTTAAATCAGTTACAGCATTAATTGCTGCCACAGCCTCTGTTCCCATTCTGCCTTTGGCACCTAGTACTGCAACCTTCATGAAATTAACCTTTCGAATTTACTTCTAGATCTGAATGGTCCCACAACCGCTAGCGTAGGAGATGTAGGCAGAGTTTTGCGGGCAATTTCCTTGATTTGCTCTGGTGTTACGTTTGCGACCTCTAGTAGAATTTCATCAAAGCTAAGGACTTGTCCATAAACCAATTCACTTTTGCCAATTCGGGTCATTCTAGAGCCGGTATCTTCCTGGCTTAGAACCAATGCCCCAGATACTGCTCCTTTTGCCCTTTCTATCTCTTCGTGAGTTAAACCCTTTTCGGCAATATTAAAAAGGATGGATTGGATAATTGTGATTGACTCTTCAGCTTTTTCTGGTTTGCACCCAACATAAAATGATAAAACTCCACTACCGGAAAACTGTTGGCTATATGCGTAGGTTGAATACGCAAGTCCACGCTTTTCTCGAATTTCTTGGAATAACCTAGATGACATTCCACCACCAATAGCTGAAGACAAAATACTTAATGCGAATCTGCTCTTATCTTCGCGCGCAACTCCAGGAACACCATAGATTATGTGAGCTTGTTCAGTTTTCTTGTCTAAGAGTGTAACTTTTCCTTTGCCAGCAACTTTAACCTGTGGTGAGGAACGTACCTTGAACTCTCTCTTTGGTTGGTCAAGAAATCCATCTTTACTTAAGGCATCTTCAACCATCTGAACAACTTTTTTATGTTTAACATTTCCAGCTACAGCAACAACTAAATCCTCAGGTTTATACTTATTCTTATAATAATTAAATACATTACTTCTACTCATATTCTTAATTGATTTTATACTTCCTAAAATTGGGCGTCCCAGCGGAGTATCTCCATAGTATTTTTCAAGAAAAAGATCATGAATTAAATCGCTAGGGTCATCATCACGCATTGCGATCTCTTCTAGCACTACTTTGCGCTCAGCATCAACATCTGCCGGCCTAACAACTGATGAGGTAATTAAATCACTAATAACATCAACAGCCAGTGGAAGATCTTTATCAATTACTCGGGCATAGAAGCAGGTGTACTCTTTTGAAGTAAATGCATTAGTTTCTCCACCAACTGCTTCAATTGATGATGAAATCTCAAGTGATGTTCTTTTCTTGGTTCCTTTGAATAATAGGTGTTCTAGAAAGTGTGAAGCTCCCGCAGTTGAATTAGATTCATCGCGGGAGCCAACATTGACCCAAATACCAAAAGCTGCAGAACGAACAGATTTTTCTTCTTCAGTGACTATTCGAAGGCCACTTGGTAATACTGTTCTAGCCAAATTACTCTGACTTAGCTTCTTCTGGAAGATTTGCTGGAACTAAAGAGTATTTACCCTTCGGATCAATCTCATTAATTACAACTTCAATCTTCTCGCCAACCTTCATTACTTCTTCAAGGTTTTCAATTCGTTTTCCACCATGCATCTTGCGAATTTGCGAGATGTGTAACAAACCATCTTTTCCAGGTGCAAGGTTCACGAATGCACCAAAGGTAGCTAATTTAACGACAGAGCCGTTGAATTTATCACCGACAGAAAGTTGAACCGGATTTGCAATCGCATTAATTTGTGCTTTCGCAGCCTCTGCGGCAGAACCCTCAGTAGCGCCGATGTAAATGGTTCCATCATCTTCAATAGTTATATCAGCTCCAGTTTCATCCTGAATCTGATTAATCATTTTGCCCTTTGGTCCAATAACTGCACCAATCATGTCGACTGGTACCTTTATTGAAATAATTCTTGGTGCAAGAAGTGACATTTCATCTGGCGTAGCAATTGCCTGATTCATAACTTCTAGAATTGCTAATCTGGCTTCTTTAGCTTGTAGAAGGGCCGCAGATAAAACAGAGGCAGGAATTCCATCTAACTTGGTATCAAGTTGAAGTGCGGTAACAAATTCCTTTGTACCTGCAACTTTGAAATCCATATCTCCAAATGCATCTTCTGCGCCCAAAATATCAGTTAATGCTACATACTCAGTTTTTCCATCAACTTCATCTGAGATTAAGCCCATTGCAATTCCAGCAACTGGTGCTTTAAGAGGAACTCCGGCATTTAGTAGTGACATTGTTGATGCACAAACTGAACCCATTGAAGTTGATCCATTTGAACCTAATGCCTCAGAAACTTGGCGGATTGCATATGGAAACTCTTCGCGCGTTGGTAGTACTGGGACTAATGCACGTTCTGCAAGAGCTCCATGCCCAATTTCACGACGCTTTGGTGAGCCAACTCTTCCTGTTTCACCAACTGAATAAGGTGGGAAATTGTAATTATGCATATATCGCTTGTGATCTTCAGGTGAGAGCGTATCTAACTGCTGCTCCATCTTTAACATATTCAAAGTTGTTATCCCCAAAATTTGGGTTTCCCCTCTTTCGAATATTGCAGATCCATGAACTCGAGGAATAACCTCTACTTCAGCTGTTAATGCACGAATATCTCGCAAGCCGCGACCATCTATACGAATCTTCTCTCGTAATACTCTTTGTCGTACTAATTTCTTAGTTACTGAGCGAAGTGCTGCTGATATTTCTTTAACTCTTTCTGGAAAATCAGTAGTGATTTTTTCTGTCACTGCACTATTGATCTCATTTAATTTCGTCTCGCGCTCCTGCTTACCAGCAATTGTTAAAGCCTTAGCTAGGTCATCTTTTGCAGCTTTTTCAACAACTGCATAGATATCCTCTTGGTAATCAAGAAACACTGGAAATTCACCAGTTGGCTTTGCTGCTTGCTTTGCCAATTTAATTTGCGCTTCGCAAAGAACCTTAATAAATGGCTTAGCAGCCTCAAGGCCTTGACCGACAATTTCCTCGGTTGGCACAGTTGCGCCACCCTTAATTAATTCAATTGTCTTTACTGTTGCTTCTGCTTCAACCATCATAATTGCAACATCATTTTCTGATATGCGACCAGCTACAACCATATCAAAGACTGCTTTTTCTAAATCAGAGTGATTTGGGAAAGCAACCCATTGGCCCTCAATTAATGCAACGCGAACGCCACCAATTGGTCCAGAGAATGGTAAGCCAGCAAGCTGTGTCGACATAGATGCAGCATTGATTGCAATCACGTCATACATATGATCTGGATTTAAAGCCATTACGGTCACAACAATTTGTACCTCATTACGTAAACCTTTTATAAAAGATGGACGTAGTGGGCGGTCAATTAAACGACAAGTAAGAATTGCATCCTCGGAAGGACGTCCTTCGCGTCGGAAAAATGATCCTGGTATTTTTCCAGCAGCATACATTCGCTCTTCCACATCAACAGTTAGTGGGAAGAAATCAAATTGATCCTTTGGATTCTTTGATGCAGTAGTTGCAGAAAGCAACATGCTGTCATCATCTAAATAAACAACAGCGGTTCCTGCTGCTTGCCGAGCTAGTCGACCTGTTTCAAAGCGGATCTCCCGCTTTCCGAATTTACCGTTATCGATTTTGGCAACGGCTGATTGAACATCTTGACCCTCCATGGGTCATCTCCATTTCTCAACACTTTATACAAGAGAATGGATCTTCGATCGAAGTTCACGGAAAATCGTTTTCCGGAAACCACTACCGAGGACCAAAACTCTCAACAATAAAGTTTTTTGCTGATTTTATTTATCTGCGAAGATCGAGCTTTTCGATAATCGCTCTATAGCGCTCAATATCTGTCTTGGCGAGGTACTGCAAAATCCGACGACGCTTACCGACCATCAATAACAAACCACGACGGTTGTGATGATCTTTTTTATTTGTCTGCAAATGTTCAGTTATCTCATCAATACGTTTTGATAAAAGTGCTACCTGTGCTTCTGGGCTTCCTGTGTCAGTGGCAGATGAGCCATACTTACTAATAATTTCCTTTTTAGCTTGTGGCGTTAATGCCATGTGTATTGCTCCTTCTGTCTGTCACGAGGGCCTCGGTGTTAATCACGAAGGCGCACTTTCTCGCTTTAGTAGTACAAGATTACCAGCGCAGTAGTTGATACTAAAAATCGGGCTAGATTTGAGCGTTATTTACTGGTTAATTCTCTGGCCTGATCACAATCTTTTTTCATCTGCTCTAGTAATGGTTCTAGGCCATCGAATTTCAAAGTATCACGTAGGCGATACCCAAATTCAATCATTGCCTCTAGGTCATATAACTCAAGATCTGTTTTATCTAATGCATATGCCTCAACTTGCCGACCTCTAACACCTGGAAAGGTTGGGTTTGTGCCAATTGAAATTGCTGCTGGCCATCGTTCATTTCCAACACTTAACCATCCAGCGTAAACGCCATCTGCTGGAATTGTTACTGAATTTGTTAATCCAATATTTGCAGTTGGGTAACCAATCTGCCGACCTCTTTTTTCGCCATGTATAACTATTCCCTTTAGATAAAAATTTCGAGTTAGTAATTCATTAGCTCGCTCAATTTGTCCATCAATAATTAAACTCCTAATTCTTGATGAAGAAATCGTTGAGCCCCTATCCTCATGTAATTTAACAATAGAAACTCCGAATCCATATTTTGGACCTACTTCAGATAAGTACTTTGGAGTTCCTTGTGCTTTGAAACCAAAATTAAAATTCTCACCTATTACTATATGTTCGGCAGCAAATCTGCCAACTAGTACATCTTCAATAAACTGATCTGGTGTTAGCGCAGAAAACTCTTTATTAAAATTAATTACCTCGACTGAAGTTGCACCAGCTTTTTTGAGCAAGGCAACTCGATCTTTTACTGTTAAAAGCTGAGTAGGTGTTCGCTCAGGTGCAATTACTGAGGTCGGATGTGGATCAAAAGTAATTACTGTTACCTCACCAGAATGCTTAGCTGTAGTAATGATCTGTTGGTGACCGGCATGCACGCCATCAAATATTCCAATTGCTAAAACTTTTTTCATATTCATATTATTTTACACCCGATTGTTGGCTAGAAGTATTAACAAGAATAGGTGCAGCAACCATAGCTGAGCCCTGTAATTTATTCTCTAATAACGCTACAAAGTTGTCATTCTCATCGAGGGCTGCAACTACGCCAGAAATAGAATTTTGATCTATGGTTCGACCAAATAAAATCTCTTGTTTCTCAGTTACTTCAATTCTTCTAATTGTAAAGATTTTATCAATTACTTCAGATAAAGGAATCAACTTTGCCTCATTAATTACTTGGCATTGATCTAATAAAAAAGGTGAGACTAGAGTTCTTCTAAGAAAAGTTAGGTGCCCGCCTGACTTAAGCGCACTTCCTAGATCTCGAGCAATTGCTCGAATATATGTCCCAGCCATGCAGATTACAGAAATATCCACCTCTATTGCATCGCTTAGGTGACGTATTTGTTTAACTTCAATTTGTTCGATCTCTACATCACGTTCTGGAATATCAATAGCCTCACCTGCTCTTACCCTGGCATGTGCTGATTTTCCATCAATTTTAATTGCAGATACTGAGCTTGGTTTTTGTTTAATTATTCCCTCAAATCTTGAAATTTCTTCTATTATCTTCTGATCAGTAATTGAACTAATTACTTCATTACTAGCTCTAAAGGTCACATCGCCTTCTTTATCATCAGTATGAGTTGATGATCCTAATGAAATAGTTGCTTCATATGCTTTCTTACCATCAGTTATATATGGCAGCAATCTAGTGGCAATTCCGACTCCAAGAACTAAAACTCCAGTTGCCATTGGATCTAGAGTTCCAGCATGACCAACCTTTTTAGTATTTAAATTTTTTCTAGCGATTGCTACGACATCATGGCTAGTCATATCACCGGCTTTATCAACCAACAGAAAGCCATCCATTAAATCACCGTGGGTCGTGTTTTTTATAAGGATCTTCAGCAACTGGTTTTGCGCCAACTCTCAACTTAGCAACTTCGGCATCTGCTTTATGCATTTGTTCAATCAAATCATTCATGGCAGAAGCTGATTCAGCCATGCCATCTAAGAAAAATTCAAGAGATGGTGTAACCCTTAAACCTAAAGATCTTCCTACTTCAGATCTAAGCATTCCTTTTGCGCTATTTAATGCAGCAGCAGTTGATTCGCGCGCTGCAGTATCACCTAATACTGTGTAGAAAATTGATGCTTGCTGTAAATCTCCAGTTACTCGGACATCGGTAATTGTAATAAATCCAAGTCTTGGATCTTTTACTCGTAATTCAAGAGTATTTGCAATCAACTCTTTTATACGATCTGCAACTTGAAGTGGTCTCTTACTTGGCATACTTAAGCTCGCTTTTTCTCACGAATTTCATATACCTGAATTACATCCCCAACCTGCAGATCTTTAAATGAGCCAAGTCCAATACCGCACTCAAATCCCTCTCGAACTTCAGTGGCATCATCTTTAAATCTGCGCAGAGATTCAATGCTTAGGTTCTCACCAATTACTACACCAGCTCGCATAGTTCTTACCTTTGCATTTCTTCTAATGTTTCCATCAGAGACCATACATCCTGCAATATTTCCAAACTTGCTGGATTTAAATATATCTCTGACTTCAGCATTTCCAAGGACTGCCTCTTCAAACTCTGGCTTAAGCAGACCCTTAAGTGATGCTTCAATTTCTTCAATTGCTTTATAGATAACGGTATAGAACTTAACTTCCACACCTTCATGTTCGGCAAATATCGCAGTTTGTGGTTCTGGCTTAACATTAAAACCAATAATTACTGCAGTAGATGCTGAGGCTAAAGTGACATCGTTCTTAGTGATGGCACCAACTCCACGGTGAATAACTCTTAGATCCACCTCTGTTCCAACATCTAATTGAACTAAAGCATCTTCTAGAGCTTCAACAGAACCTGAAACATCTCCCTTAAGGATTAAGTTCAACGTGCTTACCTTAGATTGCTCTAAGAAATCTTCAAGAGATACTTTCTTACGCGCCTTAGCTAGCGATGCATTTCGTGAAGCTAGTTGGCGCTTTTCAGCAATCTGCCTTGCAGTTCTATCATCTTCGGCAACAATAAATGAATCACCTGCGCTAGGAACGGAGGTAAAGCCAAGAACTTGTACTGGTCTTGATGGACCGGCAACATCAACAGTTTCACCGTGTTCATCTAACATAGCTCGCACACGTCCATAAGCACCACCGGCGACAATTGCATCACCAATATTTAAAGTTCCACGTTGGACTAATACTGTTGCAACTGGGCCTCTACCCTTATCTAGATTTGCTTCAATTGCCACACCACGAGCAATTCCATCTGCAACTGCGCGTAAGTCAATAGCGGCATCTGCGGTAAGCAAAATTGCATCAATTAACTCATTTATGCCCTTACCAGAGAGTGCTGAAACATTAACAAACATTGTTTGGCCACCATACTCTTCAGCAATTAAGTTGTATTCAGTTAATTGCTGGCGAATCTTGTCTGGATTAGCGCCCTCCTTATCAATCTTGTTAACTGCAACCACAATTGGTACATCTGCTGCTTGAGCGTGGTTTAGCGCTTCAATAGTTTGTGGCATAACCCCATCATCTGCAGCAACAACTATAACTGCAATATCAGTCACCTTTGCACCACGAGCACGCATAGCGGTGAAAGCCTCATGACCCGGAGTATCAATAAATGTAATTGCTCGATTATTTCCATTGTGATCATGATGGATTTGGTAAGCACCAATATGTTGCGTAATTCCACCTGCTTCAGATTTAATAACCTCAGTTGACCTAATGGCATCTAACAATCTTGTCTTACCGTGATCAACATGGCCCATTACGGTAACAATTGGCGAGCGCACTACTAGGTCTTCCTGATCAATCTCTTCGAGCTCTTGCTCTAAATTGATATCAAACTCTTCAAGTAGTTCACGATCTTCATCCTCTGGGCTGACAATTTGAATCACAAATCCAAGTTCAGCTCCCAATAATGTAAAGGTATCTTCATCTACTGATTGAGTAGCAGTTACCATCTCACCTAAGTGAAATAATGCTGATACTAGTGCGGCTGGATCTGCTTTAATTTTTTCAGCAAAGTCCATCAATGTTGCACCTCTTCGCATACGAACAACTGTCTTACCATCGCCGCGAGGTACTACTGCACCACCTAATTGTGGTGCTGGTAAATTTTCAAAATCTTCGCGCCTTTCTTTTTTACTCTTTTGTCCACGATTTTTACTCTTACCTTTACCGCCTTTACCAAATGCACCAGCTGCTCCACCGCGTTGTGGTGGACGGCCTCCTCCTTTTCCACCAAATGGTGAACCGGTAGATGGTGATGAAGATGGCGAACGATATGGTGATGATGTTGATGGTCTAGCTGATGTACCACCGGTTGCAGGTCGTGGATTATTTTGTGTAGGTCTTGCTGCAAACCCTGGTCGCACCGATCCAGGACGTGCTCCTGACATTGGTGGACGTTGACCTGGTTTTAATTTCTCACCACTTCTGCCACCTTCTCCTGGCCTAATTGGTCTAGCTGGTGGACGTGGTCCGCCGCCACTTGAACTAAATGGATTATTACCAGCTCTCGGCGGTCTTGGTAATCCGCTTGGTGTAGATGGTGTTGCTGAAAATGGATTATTTGTTGCACGCGGTGGTTGTGTAGGTGTTGCAGCTCTTGCTGGTGGAGTTATCGGTGTTGCATCTTCAATCATTTGCTGTAATTCAGGAGGTAAATCCTCAACCTTTACAGTTTGTTTTGGCGCGGCTTTTTTAACAGGTGCTTTCTTAGTTTTTGGCGCGGCTTCAGCAGGAACTAAATCTGGAAACTTATCCATCAACTTGCGCACAACAGGTGCTTCAACAGTTGATGATGCTGAGCGAACAAATTCGCCAACTTCTTGTAGCTTAGCTAGCAGCTCTTTACTTTCAAGCCCTAACTCTTTAGCTAATTCATAAACGCGGACCTTGGCCACACTTCTCCATCTCCTGGCCCGACGTTATTTACGTTCGAGCCTAAATTGACCTACTCATAATCTTGCAGTGCTCATTAGAGTGTCATTCTCGCTCGCTCCGTACTGTTAATAATCACTTAAATTCTTTAAGTAATCTTCCAACTCTTGAAATTTAATCTCACCTTCAAATTTGAAGGAGTGATTAAATGCTTTTCGCTCAAGTGCTACCCGAATGCAATTTCGGTGAAGCCATGCTCCCCGACCTGGCATTCGATGGTTTAAGTCAACTTTAACTTCATTATTGACTAACACCGTGCGAATTAAATCTGTCCAATTCTCAAGCTTTCGGCAGGCGATACAACTTCGCTGCCTGAGCTTTTTCCTAGACATCTAAACTCTACCCTAAGCCCCTTCAGTAGGTGAAATGTTTGGCGCAGGAGGTGAATTTTCCGCCTTAATTTGCGTAACCGGATTATCTGGATGGATATCAATCCGCCATTGTGTAAGCCGAGCAGCGAGTCTGGCATTTTGGCCATCTTTGCCAATGGCTAGTGATAATTGATAATCCGGCACAACAACCTTGGCTGATTTACTTTCTAGATCAACAATTTCAACAGAGCTTACCTTTGCTGGCGCTAATGCATTTGCTACATAAATTGCTGGATCATCAGAGTAATCGATGATGTCAATCTTTTCGCCATTTAGTTCGTTCATAACATTTTGTGCTCTTGATCCCTGCGGCCCAATTAACGCACCCTTTGGGCTAACTCCAGCTCGATGAGTTCGGACAGAGAGTTTTGTTCGAGCTCCTGCTTCGCGAGCAATTCCAACTATATCTACAATACGATCTTTAATTTCTGGGACTTCAAGAGCAAATAACATTTTTACAAATGCTGGGTGAGAACGTGACAGAGAAACCTCTGGGCCTTTTTCACCTTGCTTTACATCAACTACAAAACACTTTATACGATCACCATGCTTAAACACTTCACCTTTAACTTGTTCAGCTAGAGGTACTTTTCCTTCTACACGTCCTAAATTTACATAAATTATTTCAGCATCTCTTCCCTGCTGCACTACGCCACCAATTACATCTCCTACTGAACCTGAGAACTCTGTAACGACCTCAAGATCCTTTGCCTCGCGCATCTTTTCCTTAATAACTTTGCGAGCAGTCTTATCTGCCAACTTACTAAAGCCATCTGGGTTATCAGTTACCGTATCGATGCGATCACCATCTGGACCTAGAACTGGAACATAGATAACTAACTCACCACTTTGTCGATTTAATACTGCACGTCCATGAGGTTTGGCGCTCGGTAAAGTTGCATACGCTACTGCCACCTCATTTTCAATGGCATTAATTAATCTCTCTAGTGGCAACTTCTTTTCTTGTGCCAGAACTCTAAGTGCTTCAACATCAACACTCATTTTTTGCCTGACTTAAACTCAACTTCAAGAGTGGCTCGTTTTATATCTAGATACTTAACATTTTGCTCATCAACTGTTGCTAAATCTTCACTTGCTGATTTAATCCGACCTAAAATCTGGCTGCCATCTATCGTAATTACCTTTACTAGTCGATCAACATTTTTTCGCCAGTGTCTTGGTTTTGTTAATGGTCGATCAATTCCAGGAGATGTAACCTCTAGTGTAAAAGGAGTAGATCCTAGGGCTGGAATATTTTCAACAATTTCAGAAATTGCTTTAGTAGCTACCGTAACCTCATCTAAAGATAGATGTCGATCGGCATCAACAATGACAGTTAACAAACTGCGTCTACCAGCTAAGGTGATATTTAAATCTTCTAGATAAAAACCAAGTGAGGTTAGAGCGGGAGTGATTACCGCTGATATTTCTTCTTTTTTTCCCATTTTTTCCTTCTTCGATATTAAGTTGTAGTACAAGTTTAACTTATAAATGTATCCCAAGCAACGCGAGCGATTAGTAAAAATATGACTGCCAAAAATACTTTTCTAACCAAGGCAGAGCCACCTTTGATTGCCATATGCGATCCAATAATTGCTCCAGTTACATTGGCAACAGCTAGCAATAGACCAAGTTGCCACCAGATGTTACCGGTAAGTTGAAAACTCAATATTGCTCCAGCATTAGTTGCGATATTTACTAACTTGGCAGTTCCTGATGCCTTTAGAAATGCGTACCCAATAACTGAGACTAGAAAGAAGACTAGGAATGCGCCAGTGCCTGGTCCAAAAATTCCATCGTAAAAACCAATAAGAAAACCAATTAAGGTAACTATTACTAATCTCTTGCTATGAGTGAATTTTAAATTTTCTGTCATACCTAGCTCTGGTTTTTTCCAAGTATAAATAGCAACTACAATTAAAAGTAAAACTATAAATGGCCTAAAGAAACCAACTGGTACAAACGCTGCCATAGCTGCACCCGCAATTGAGCCGATAAATGCTGGCAGCATCATTGTTAAAGTAAGTGGGATATCTGGCTTTAAATTTTTAAAGTAGTTTCTAGCAGCTGCTACCGTACCAAAAATTGATGGTACTTTGTTAGTTCCTAAAATTAAGGGAAGCTCTTTGTTGGGTAAGCCAATGATTAATGATGGTAATTGGATTAATCCACCACCACCTGCCATTGCATCTACAAAGCCTGCAAATCCTGAAGCGATCGCTAGAAAGACCGCAATCTCAATACTCATTATTGAACTATAGTTTTAACAACATCAGCTAAGACAACTTCTTGCTTAGATGATGACTTTCGATCTCTTATCTCTACTTTGCCATCTGCTAATGATTTTCCAACAATAACAATTTTGGGGATACCTATTAACTCTGCATCTTTAAACTTAACCCCAGCACTTACTTCTCTGCGATCATCAAGTAGAACTTCTAGGCCCTTTGCCTCTAAATCCCGTGCAATTTGTTCAGCAACATCAAATGGGTGATCTTCTTTTCCAGTAGCAACAATATGAACATCGGCTGGTGCTATTTCACTTGGCCAACAAAGACCTAATTCATCATATGTTTGTTCTGCAATTGCTGCCACCGCTCTGGAAACTCCAATTCCATAAGAGCCCATAGTCACAACAACTGGCTTACCTACTTTATCTAAGACTGTTAATCCCAAACTTTGGGCATACTTACGTCCCAATTGGAAAATATGTCCAATCTCAATTGCTCTATCAATTACAACTGCTTTAGCGCATTTTGGACAACTATCTCCAGCTTTAACCTCAGCAGCTTCAACATACTCTTCGACAATAAAATCTCGTCCACAAGTCACATTCTTAGCATGCTTATCTTTTTTATTAGCTCCAGTAACCCAATGGGAACCCTCAACAACTCTTGGATCTGCATATAGTTTTAAGCCAAACTCTTTAGCATCTTGCGGGCCGACATAACCTTTAACTAGTTTTGGACACTTAGCAAAATCTGCATCTTCAAATAATCTTAAATCTTTAACGCCAGATATATTTGCACCCAATCTCTTTAAATCAACCTCACGGTCTCCTGGCACTAATACAGATATTGGCTTCTCATCTGCCATTAACAAAACATTTTTTAAGGTATCAGCAGCTGAAATATTTGCTGAGTACTTACTATTAAATAACTCAACTAATGAATCAATTGTTGGGGTATTTGGTGTATCTAATACCTCAATAGCTCCAACTTTCTCTCCTTTGTAAGGAGCAGTAATTGTTACCATGGCCTCAACATTTGCTGCATAACCACAACTATTACATAAAACATATGTATCTTCACCGGTTGGGCAAGGAGCTAAAAACTCTTCAGATTTTGAACCACCCATTGCTCCGCTCATGGCTGAGACGATGTTGTATTTCAACCCTAAGCGATCAAAAGTCTTAACATAAGCTTGTCGATGTTTGTTGTAAGAAACTTCAAGACCTGCATCATCAACATCAAAACTATAGGAATCTTTCATTACAAACTCTCTACCTCTAATGATTCCACTACGAGGACGCGGTTCATCACGAAACTTAGTTTGAATTTGATAAATAGAAAGTGGTAAATCTTTATAAGATGAGAACTCGCCTTTAACCATTAAGGTAAACATCTCTTCATGAGTTGGACCTAGTAGAAAGTCATTCTTTTTTCTATCCTGTAATCTAAATAAATCTGGACCATATTCAGCCCAACGATTTGTTGCCTCGTATGGTTCTTTTGGTAGTAATGCTGGGAAGTGAACCTCTTGAAAACCTGCAGCATCCATCTCTTCTCTAATTATGTTTTCTATCTTGCGATAAGTTCTATATCCCAGTGGTAACCATGAGTAAATTCCAGCAGCAATTCGACGAACAAATCCAGCTCTAACTAATAATTTATGGGAGGCAACCTCAGCATCTGCTGGATCATCACGCAAAGTGCGCAACAATAGAGTCGACATCCTTAACATAGGTAAAGCCTACCTACTGAACTGCAACAGATGGTTCTCCGGATGCCACACCAGCTGCCTGCATTTCTTCAGCAAGGCGCATAGCCTCTTCAATTAAGGTCTCAACTATTTGTGCCTCGGGCACGGTTTTAATTACCTCACCTTTTACAAATATCTGGCCCTTTCCATTTCCAGAGGCCACACCAAGATCTGCTTCTCTAGCTTCACCAGGTCCATTAACAACACATCCCATAACTGCTACCCGAAGTGGCACTGTCATTCCTTGTAAGCCTGCCTGAACTTTTTCCGCTAATGAATACACATCGACCTGCGCTCTTCCACAGGATGGACAAGAAACTATCTCTAACTTACGTTGACGAAGATTTAAAGATTCTAAAATCGATATTCCAACTTTTACCTCTTCAACAGGTGGTGCGGATAGTGAGACTCTAATCGTGTCGCCAATTCCTTCTGAAAGTAAAATTCCAAATGCGGTTGCAGATTTAATTGTGCCTTGAAAAATTGGTCCAGCCTCGGTAACACCTAGATGTAGTGGGTAATCACATTTGGCGGCTAATAAACGATAAGCCTTAACCATTGTTACTGGATCATGATGCTTTACAGAAATTTTAATATCTCTGAAATCATGTTCTTCAAATAAAGATGCCTCCCATAAAGCTGATTCAACTAATGCCTCTGGCGTTGCCTTGCCATACTTAGCAAGCAATCTTGGATCTAAAGATCCTGCGTTAACACCAATTCGAATTGGAATACCGGCATCTTTGGCAGCCTTTGCAACCTCTTTAACCTTGTCATCAAATTGCTTAATATTTCCAGGGTTAACTCGAACAGCTGCGCATCCAGCATCAATAGCTGCAAAAATATACTTTGGCTGAAAGTGAATATCTGCAATGACAGGGATTTGAGATTTTTTAGCGATCTGAGAGAGTGCATCTGCATCATCTTGAGAAGGAACTGCAACTCTTACTATCTGGCAACCAGAGGCAGTAAGTTCTGCAATCTGCTGCAAAGTTGAATTCACATCGGCGGTTAAAGTTGTGCACATAGATTGCACTGAGACTGGAGCATCTCCACCAACTAAAACTGAACCAACCTTTAATTGCCGAGTTTTTCGGCGAGAAGCCAAAGTTGGTGGTGGAGCTGATGGAATTCCTAAATCAACCATGGGTAAACCTTACCTAGAAATTAAGTCTAATCGGGTTGAAGATATCGGCAGTAAGCAGCAATAGTGATAAACAAGCCATGAATAAGAAGACCACCATAGTAATTGGCGCCAATCTTTCGACATCAAATGGAGCAGGCTTTTGCATTCCCCTTCGTTTTGCATTTAAGTTTCTGATGCCATCTGCAACTGCAACTGCCATATGCCCGCCATCTAATGGCAGAAGTGGCAGTAAATTAAACATACCTACGAAAAGATTTAAAGAAGCAATTATTAATAAGAAGGTAGCAACTTTCTCTCTGGTTGTTAACTTATCAGTTTCAGCTGTCTCACCACTTACTCTGGCTACTCCAACTACACCAACTAAACCTTCAGCGTCACGTTTTTCGCCACCAAATGTTTGCCGAACTAAATCTGGAATTTTTACAGGTAATGTAAAGAGGGCAGTCAAACTATTTCCTAAAATTTCACCTGTGTATTTAGTTGCCTTTGCAGTTGCCTCTACTGGACCATAAGTAATGGTGCCGATGGTGTTTACTACCCCTAATACGCCAACACTTTTACCATCTAAGTCTCGACTGGCAGGAGTAACTAAAATATTAATAGGCATGCCATTACGTTCAATAGTTATTTCAAGTTCTTCACCAACTGATTGCCTAATTATGGTTACAACATCAACCCACTCAGAATATGACTTTCCATCAACTTTTGTGATTTTATCTCCAGCTAGTATGCCAACATTTTTTGCAGGTGAAGGTGTTGACCTTGAATTACAAACTTCATTTGCTACCTTTGGAATACATTCGCTAACTGCTTCTACTGTGCTAGTTACTGAGGTAACTCCGACAGATGAGAAAAGTGTAAGTAAAAGTACGAAGCCAATAACAAAGTGCAAAAATGAACCTGCACCTAAAACAATTAACCGTTGACCAACCCCTGCTTTAACAAAAGCGCGTTCTGAATCTTGTGTATCTAGTACTTCCCTAGGTGACATGCCAACAATTCGGCAGTAGCCACCAGCTGGAATGGCCTTTACGCCAAACTCAGTTTCACCACGTTGGGTAGACCATAGTTTTTTTCCAAAGCCAATAAAAAATTCAGTTACTTTCATACCAAACTTCTTTGCGGTTAAGTAATGCCCTGCTTCATGAATCATCACTGAAATCAATAGCGCCATTACAAATGCTAGAACTCCAATAATGCTCACTTAGCTAGCTCCTTAATTAACTCATGTGCCTTCATGCGTGCACCCTGCTCTACGGCACTGACATCAGAGATATCTCTAATTGTAGTTGGTGTGTTACCTGCAAATGAGTCAACAACCTTCTCTACGCTCTCAATAATTGCTGTGAACTTAATTTGGCCAGCCAAAAACGCTGCAACAGCCACCTCATTTGCTGCATTAAATACTGCAGGCAATCCTCCACCTAACTTGCCGTACTTTCTTGCTAAATCAATTGCTGGATACTTTTTACTATCAATTGGCAAGAACTGCCAGGTATTTGGTTTGCTCCAATCAATTGGATCACATGCCTTATTTATTCGCTCTGGATATGCAAGCGCGTAGGCAATTGGTCCTTTCATATTTGGTGGTGAAGCTTGGGCAATTGTTGAACCATCTACAAATTCCACAAAGGAATGAACTACTGATTGAGGATGAATTACTGCATCAATTGCTGAATATGGCAGATCAAATAGGTAATGGGCTTCAATTATCTCTAATCCTTTATTAAGAAGTGTTGCAGAGTTAATTGTGACTACCTCACCCATTGTCCAAGTTGGATGAGTTAAGGCATCTGCAACTGTTACATTTGTTAAATCATCTCTATCTCTAAATGGCCCACCACTTGCAGTTAAAATCAACTTTTTAACATCACTAATCTTTCCAGCGAGAAGTGCTTGATATATTGCAGAGTGTTCAGAATCAACTGGAATCAGTTTATCCCGGCCATACTTCATTACTAGATCCCCGCCTGCTACTAAGGATTCTTTATTAGCAAGTGCAACTTTATTGCCAACTGATAACGCTGAAAGTGTCGGGCCAAGACCGATAGAACCAGTTATTCCATTTAAGACGATATCGCAAGGAATTGACGCAATTTCAATAGATGAGTTATCGCCCTCAATTACTTTAATGCCATCTACTACTGGAGTAGGAGCCATACTGCCAACTATTGGGACATTAAACTTTTTAGCCTGCTGCATTAATAAGCCAGGGTTTTTTCGGCCCGCACTCATTGCAATGACTCGGAACTTATCTGGGTTTGCGGCAATAATTTCTAAAGCTTGCACGCCAATAGAACCAGTTGAGCCTAAAACTACTATTTCCCGCACCCACCTATCTTAACTGTGCCCCAGGTAAGAAAGTTCAGATAGAATTCCTGCATGTATTCCGAGTCAAAACCGACAATTGCGCAGAAACGCAACCTGGTTACTGCTATTCCTGGACCAAAGTCAGCGGAGTTAATTAAAAGAAGAGCAGATGCGGTTTCTGCTTCCTTAGGTACTGCATTTCCAGTATTCATTGATCGTTCTGAGGGCGCAATAATTCTTGATGTTGATGGCAACTCAATTTTAGATTTGGGCGCAGGAATTGCTGTGCTAAATGTTGGTCATTCAGCAAATAAAGTTATCGAAAATGTTAAAACTCAAATTGATTCATTTACTCATACTTGTTTTATGGTTGTGCCATACACCGGATATGTTGAAGTTTGCGAAGCACTAAATCGTTTAACTCCAGGTGATCATAAGAAAAAGTCTGCTCTCTTTAACTCAGGCGCAGAAGCAGTTGAAAATGCCGTAAAAATTGCTCGCAAATTTACTAAACGATCTGCAGTTGTTGTTTTTGAACATGGATACCATGGCAGAACTAATTTAACTATGGCAATGACGGCAAAGAATATGCCGTATAAAGATGGTTTTGGACCTTTTGCTCCAGAGGTATATCGCATGCCTATGGCCTATCCATATCGCTGCAGCGCATGCACTAAACCTTGTGAAAGTTCTATGTTATCTATGGTAATTCATAAAATGGAAAAGGAAATTGGTGCAAACAATATAGCTTGCATTGTTATCGAACCGATTCTTGGTGAAGGTGGATTTATCGTTCCGTGTAAGGGCTTTTTGCCAGGACTTGCTCAATTCTGTAAGGAAAATGGAATTGTTTTTATCGCAGATGAGGTTCAAACTGGATTTGCTAGAACTGGAGATATGTTTGCCTGTGAGGATGAATCAGTTGTTCCAGATTTAATTGTTACCGCAAAAGGAATTGCCGCCGGCTTTCCACTCGCTGGTGTTACTGGAAGAGCTGAAATTATGGATTCAATTCACCTAAGTGGTTTAGGTGGGACCTACGGTGGAAACCCAGTTGCCTGTGCTGCCGCCCTTGGTGCAATTGAAATTATTGAGAAAGAAAA